>R26__coassemble_20_pt1 | contig 113642 bp, 92 predicted proteins | sample R26__metabat2_high_PE_025 | metagenome-assembled genome bin R26 | reverse complement strand
ACCGACACCGAGCTCGTGATGTTCGGCCAGGTGAACTCCGAGCACTGCCGCCACAAGATCTTCGGCGCGGAGTTCATCATCGACGGCCGCAAGAAGCGCAATTCGCTTTTCGGGATGATCAAGAACACCCACGCGAAGCGCCCCGAAAATACGCTCAGCGCCTACAAGGACAACTCGTCCGTCGTAAAGGGCTTCGAGACCGAGATCTTCGCGATCGACCCCGCGACGAACGGGTACTCCTTCAAGAAGGACCAGCTCGAGCAGCTCATGAAGGTCGAGACCCACAACCACCCGACCGCGATCTCGCCCTACCCGGGCGCGGCGACCGGCGTCGGCGGCGAAATCCGCGACGAGGCGGCGACCGGAACGGGCTCGCGCACGGTCGCGGGCATCTGCGGCTTCATGGTCTCGAACCTCCGCATCCCCGGCTTCCCCCAGCCCTGGGAGCGCATCTATGCCGATTTCCCGACGCGCCTCGCGACCCCGCTCCAGATCATGACCGAGGGCCCGATCGGCGGCGCCGCGTTCGGTAACGAGTTCGGCCGTCCGCAGCTCTGCGGCTTCTTCCGCACCTACGAGGGCGAGGTCGCGGGCGAGCTCCGCGGCTATCACAAGCCGATCATGCTCGCGGGCGGTATGGGCGTAATCCGCAACAGCCAGGTCCAGAAGAAGGACGTCACGGTCGGCGCGCTCATCGTCCAGATCGGCGGCCCCGCGATGAGAATCGGCCTCGGCGGCGGCGCCGCGAGCTCGATGATGACCGGGACGAACTCCGAGGCGCTCGACTTCAACTCCGTGCAGCGCGGGAACGCCGAAATGCAGCGCCGCTGCCAGGGCGTCATCGACGCGTGCAGCTACCTCGGCGAGAAGAACCCGATTCTCTCGATCCACGACATCGGCGCGGGCGGCCTTTCGAACGGCTGCCCCGAACTCGTCGAGGCGACGGGCGGCAAGTTCCAGCTCCGCGAGGTCCACAACGAAGAGAAGTCGATGAACCCGATGGAGATCTGGTGCTGCGAGGCCCAGGAGCGCTACGTCCTCGCGCTCAAGCCGGAGGCGAAGGACTTCTTCACCGCGCTCTGCGAGCGCGAGCGCTGCCCGGTCGCCTACATCGGCGTCGCGACGGGCGACGGCCAGCTCGTCCTCGAGGACTCCCACTTCGGCGACCGCCCGATCGACATGGACATCAAGGTCCTCCTCGGGAAGCCCCCGCGGATGGTCCGCGACGTCAAGCGGACGAAGAAGGAGCACCTCCCGACGAACTTCGAGGGCGTGACCCCGACCGACGCCCTCTACCGTGTCCTCCATCTCCCCGCCGTCGCCGACAAGACGTTCCTCGTGACGATCACCGACCGCACGGTCACGGGACGCGTCGCGCGCGACCAGATGGTCGGCCCGTACCAGCTCCCCGCCGCCGACTGCGCCGTCACGATGATGGGATACCGGACCTACGAAGGCCAGGCGATGGCGACCGGCGAACGCTCGCCCGTCGCGATGCTCTCGGGCCCCGCCTCCGGCCGCCTCGCGATCACCGAGGCGATCACCAACCTCGCCGCGGCCGATGTCGGCTCGATCGGCGAGATCCGCCTTTCCGCGAACTGGATGGCGCCCTGCGGCGACGAGGGCGAGGACGCGATTCTCTACGATACCGTCGAAGAGGTCGGTCTCAACTTCTGCCCCGCGCTCGGCGTCTCGATCCCGGTCGGCAAGGACTCGTGCTCGATGCACACCGTCTGGACGGACGCGAAGGGCGAGAACCACAAGCAGGTCGCCCCGCTTTCGCTCGTTGTCTCGAGTTTCGCGCCGGTGAAGGACGTCCGCCTCACGCTCACCCCCGACCTCAAGAAGGATCCCGCGGGCGAGAAGACGCACCTCGTCTACGTCGACCTCTCGGACGGCGACTATCCGCTCGGCGCGACCGCGCTCGCCCAGGTCTACTCGCAGCTCGGCGACACCCACGCCGACGCCGACGCGAAGACGCTGAAGAGTTTCTTCAACGCGATGCAGAAGATCGTCCGCGGCCGTCTCGCGCTCGCCTACCACGACCGCTCTGACGGCGGCCTCGCGGTGACGCTCGCCGAAATGGCGATCACCGGCGGCCGCGGCCTCGTCGCGACGCTCCCCGACGGCGACGTCCTCGAGCAGCTCTTCAACGAGCAGCCGGGCGCGGTCCTCCAGGTCGCCGAGTCGAAGCTCGACGAGGTTCTCGCCGTTTTCGCGAAGGCGAAGGTCACGGCCGTCGAAATCGGCGCCGTCACCCAGGCGCCGACGACGTTCGATACGAGCGTCATCGGGAAGGTCCAGGCGAACCCGCGCGAGGTGAAAATCTACGTCGGCTCGCGCCTCGCGATCCGCGAGGACATCACGGACCTCCGCCGCGCGTGGTCCGAGACGACCTACCGCATGCAGGCCCACCGCGACAATCCCGCGACCGCGCTCGAGGAATACGATAACGGCCTCGACCGCACCGATCCCGGCATGCAGTTCCACCTTACCTACGACCCCGATGAATTCGTCGATTCGTCGATTCGTCGATTCGTCGATTCGTCGGTTCGTCGATTCGTCGATTCGTCGAACCGGGAGGATAGCGGAATCAAGGAATCGACGAATCGACAAATCGACAAGTCGAAAAATTCCCCGAGGATGGCGATTCTCCGCGAACAGGGCGTCAATGGCCATATCGAAATGGCGGCCGCGTTCGCGCTCGCGGGCTTCGAGTGCCAGGATGTCCACATGTCCGACCTGATCGCGGGACGCGTCGACCTGAAGGACTTCCAGGGGCTCGTCGCGTGCGGCGGCTTCAGCTACGGCGACGTTCTCGGCGCGGGTTCCGGCTGGGCGCGCTCGATCCTCTTCAACGACCGCCTGAAAGCGATGTTCAAGGCGTTCTTCGAGCGTCCCGACACGTTCTCGCTCGGTATCTGCAACGGCTGCCAGATGCTCTCGCAGCTGAAGGACATCATCCCCGGCGCGTCGAAGTGGCCGAAGTTCGTGAAGAACGTCTCGGAGCAGTTCGAGGCGCGCTACGCGACGGTGGAAATCGAGGAATCGCCTTCGATCTTCTTCAAGGGCATGGCGGGTTCGCGCCTCCCGATCGCGGTCGCCCACGGCGAAGGCCGCGTCTGGACCGAGGGCTACGCGCCTTCGATCTGCGCCGCGCACTTCGTCGACAACTACGGGAAGGCGACCCAGCGCTATCCGTACAACCCGAACGGCTCGATCGGCGGCCAGACTTCGTTCACGACCGAGGACGGCCGCGCGACGATCATGATGCCCCACCCGGAGCGCGGCTTCCGCGCGGCGCAATTGAGCTACAACCCGGGCGTCTTCAAGGAGAACGGCCCGTGGATGCGGATGTTCGAGAACGCCTACGCGTTCGCGATCTCGAAGCGGGCGTAAGCGATTATGAAGTTCGCTCTCAACAAGGAGTTCCTTTACCGTCACCTGTTCGTGGTCGTCGTCTTCGCGGCGCTCGGCGGGTGGTTCGGCTACGACGGGCTCGTCAAGTACCCCGCGACGCCGGCCGATACGCTCTACAGATCGATCGAGAAATCTGAGCCGGGCGCGGGCGTCGACCTCGCCGCGTTCAAGAAGCAGAAGATCGAGACGCAGTACGGCTTTTCGGCGCTCGCGCTTCTCGCGGCGCTCGCGGTCGGCGTCCATCTCTTTCTCGTGTCGCGCTTCCGCGGCGAGTTCGACGACGCCGGCTTCACCGTGAACGGCGTGAAGTTCGCGTGGGACGAAGTCGCGGCGGTCGACGACCGGAACTGGGAGAAGAAGGGGATTACGCGCGTATTCACGAAGCGCGGCGACTTTAAACTCGATTCCTGGCACCATCTCGGCGTGAAGGAGTTCCACGCGAAACTCCCCGAGGCGGTGAAAGTCAGGCAGTTCATCGAGAAGAAGTAAGGGGAAAAGGAAATGGCGGATTGCTCGAAGATCCGGAAGTTCGCGACGGCGGACGACTACCGGAAGAATTTCATCATTCAGGGCGAGATCGACAAGTACCTTCCGGGCGGAAAGCACTTCATCGACGACGCGGAGATTAGCCGGCTCATCGCCGAGATGGACGCGAAGGGCGAGCCCGACGCGAGCGAAGTCCGCGAGATCATCGCGAAGAGCGAGGCGACCTGCGAGACGCTCCTCCCGAGCGAGACCGCGGTCCTGATGCGCGTCACCGACCCCGCGCTCTTCGAGGAGATGCGCGCCGCGGCGGACCGGATCAAGAAGAAGGTCTACGACAACCGGATCGTCATGTTCGCGCCGCTCTACATGTCGAACCTCTGCGTGAACGGCTGCAAGTACTGCGGCTTCCGCGAAGGGAACTCGCTCCAGAAGCGCCGCGTCCTCACGATGGACGAACTGAAGGAGGAGATCGACGTTCTCGCGGGGCGCATCGGCCACAAGCGCCTGATCGCGGTCTACGGCGAGCACCAGACGACCTCGACCGAGTACATCGCCGAGACGATCGAGACCTGCTACAATCGCAAGGTCCCCGCGCCGCGCACCGGGAAGCTCAACTCGATCCGCCGCGTGAACGTGAACGCCGCCCCGCTCCCGATCGAGGATTTGAAGGTCCTCCGCTCGGTCGGCATCGGCACCTTTCAGGTCTTCCAGGAAACGTACAACCGGAAGCTCTACGAGTCGATGCATCCCGCGTGGAGCGTGAAGGGGAACTACGACTGGCGTACGACCTGCTTCCACCGCTGCCTCGAGGCGGGCGTCGACGACGTCGGGCTCGGCGTTCTCTACGGGCTCTGCGACTGGCGCTACGAGCTCTTAGCGACCATCATGCACGCGCGCGACCTCGAGCGCTGGTTCAACATCGGGCCCCACACGCTCTCGTTCCCGCGCCTCGAGCCCGCGAGCGGGACTAAGGTCCCCGAGGAGTCGCCCTGGCTTATCGACGACGCGACGTTCGCGCGGATTCTCGTCATCGCGCGTCTTTCCGTCCCGTACACCGGGATGATCGTCACCGCGCGCGAAAGCCCCGAGTCGCGTAACCGTGTCCTCGACCACGGCATGACCCAGCTCGACTGCTCCTCCAATATCGCGATCAAGGGCTACAGCGACTTCGAGAACGAGGCGCACCAGGAGAAGGAGCGCCAGCAGTTCATGCTCGGCGACAACCGCTCGATCGACGAGATGGTCCGCTACCTCGCCTCGCGCGATACGATCACTTCGTTCTGCACCGCTGGCTACCGCTGCGGCCGCACGGGCGGGTGCATCATGGACGCCCTCAAGACGGGTCGCGAAGGGAAGTTCTGCAAGATCAACGCCGTCCTCACCTTCCGCGAGTGGCTCGACGATTTCGCCTCGGACGAGACGCGCGCGATCGGCGATAAGCTCATCGAGAAGGAACTCGCGGGAATCAAGGAATGGCTCCCGAAGTTCTACCCGACGGTCCTCAAGCAGTACGAGGCGACCTGCCGCGGCGAGCGCGACCTCTTCTTCTGAATCGATGGGGACAGTCCCCGGCAAAAATGTGCGGGGACAGTCCCCGGCTAAAATGCATGGGGACAGTCCCCGGTGAAAATGTGCGGGGGACTGTCCCCCGAGAATTGCGACCGCGAAAGCGTGCCACTTGACTCGAAGGACGGAGATTTGATAAACTATTTGAACTTTTCCATCTGGATCGGGCTAATAAACCGACTGCCCGACCGGTAAGGAACATCAAAAAGGAATACGAAAATGCCTAAGATGAAAACGAAGAAGTGCGCGACGAAGCGCATGAAAATGTCGGCGAACGGCAAGGTGCTGCGTTCTCAGGGCGGTCACGCCCATCTGAACAACGGCAAGAAGCGTTCCCGCAAGAACAACCTCTGCGGTCGTACCGCGATCGTGAGCGCCCAGGTCACGAAGACCTACGCCCGCGCTCTTCAGGGCTAAGTAAAGAAAGGAACGACTTAAAATGCGCGTAACGAATGCACCCGCTTCCCGCGAACGCCGCCGCCAGCGGCTCGAGCTCGCCAAGGGCTTCCGCGGTTCCCGCTCCAAACTCTTCCGTATCGCGACCGAGGCCGTCGATCGCGCGATGCGCCTTTCGACCGAGCACCGCAAGCTGAAGAAGCGCGACTTCCGTCAGCTCTGGATCGCCCGCGTCAACGCCGCCGCCCGCGCGGAGGGGATCAGCTACTCGAAGCTCGTCGCCGGGCTTATCAAGGCCGGTGTCACGCTCAACCGCAAGATGCTCTCCGAGATCGCGATTCAGGATCCGGCCGGCTTCAAGACGATCGTCGAGATCGCGAAGAACGCTTGAGCCGAAATTCGGGTCACCGAAAAATGCGCCGCGCTTTTCTCCTAAGCGCGGCGTTTTCTGTTATAATATTCGATGTATGAGTAGTTTGCCAGAATACAAAATCGGTAAGACCGTCTTCGGATCGACCGCGGCGATCGCTGCCGCCTACGAGATGTTCCGCCGCCAGAAGATCGACGAGGTCCGGCTCGTCCGCGAAAAGGACGCGCGCTTCCCGGAATTCCGCCGCACGCTCGCGGGCGAGGCGCCGGTCGCGGGCGTCGGCACTTTCGAGGGCTCCCACAAGCAGACGATCACCTTCGCGCCGTCGAAGAAGCCGGGCTGGTGGATCCGGCGCATGGACCTCCCTGAGCAGCTCGACACGCAGATCGACATCTCTAACCTCTGGACGAGCGCCCAGAACCTCGTCATGCGCTCGGGCTCGGAGCACAACTATCTCCGCATGGTCGAGCACATCGTCGCCCTGAAGCTCGGCCTCGGCGTCGACGACGTCCTTTTAAAGGTGAACTCGGGCGATCCGCCGCTCTTCGACCAGTCGTCCCTCCCGCTCATCAAGGCGATGGAGCATGCGAAGATCGTCGATACTCCCGTGAAGGCGTCCCACGTCACCGTCACGGAGCCCGTTGCCTTCGGCGGAAAGCGCGGCGACTTCCTCCTTTTCCTCCCTGCCGCGAAAGGCGACTACCGCCTCCGTATCGACTGCGCGATCACCTGGAACACGGTGATCGGCGAGCAGCGCGTCCTTTTCGACGCGACGCCCGAGACCTTCCGCTACGCGAGTCTCGCGCGGACGAACTGCACTCATAAGCAGTACATCGGCGCGCTCACGATCGGGAAGCTCTTCGCCGCGACGCGGAACTGGGGCTACAACAAGAAGAACATCCTTATCCACGGGAAGAAGAAGTTCTACAACGAGCCGCGCTTCCCGATGGGCGGGAAGTTCCTCGAGCCGATCTGGCACCGCGCGACGCTCGACCTGATGGCCGCCTTGTCCCTGACCGGCGCCGACCGTCTCTGCGGGACGATCGTCTCGTACCGCGCCGGCCACACCCTCGACTGCGACGCGATCCGCGCCCTCTACCGGAACGAACTCCTATGCTCAATTTGAAACTCGACCGTCCGCTCGTCGTCTTCGACATCGAATCGACGGGCATCTCGCCTCGCCACGATCGCATCATCGAGCTCGCCGCGATCAAGGTTATGCCCGACGGGAGCGAAATCGAAAAGTGCTGGCTTCTTAACCCGACCGTGCCGATTCCGCCCGAGACGACGGCGATCCACGGGATCTCCGACGAGATCGTGAAGAACTGTCCGACCTTTCAGGACAAGGCCGACGAAATCTGGGAGTTCTTCGAGGGCGCGGACCTTTCCGGCTTCAACGCCGACCGTTTCGACATTCCTTGCCTCGAGGAGGAGTTCTTCCGCGTCGGTCGCGCCTTCGCCTCGTCCCAGCGACGTCACGTCGACGTCCAGCGGATCTACCACCGGATGGAGCCGCGCGACCTCACGGCCGCGGTCGGCTTCTACCTCGGGCGCGACCACGCGGGCGCTCACGGCGCCGAGGCCGATACGCGCGCTACGCTCGAGGTCCTGAAGGCCCAGATGGAAAAGTATCCCGCGCTCCCGAAGACGTCGGCGGAGATGGACGAGTACCTCGTCCCTCACGATCCGCTCAACGCCGATCGCGCCGGGCTTCTCCGCTGGAAGAACGGCGAGCTCACCGTCAACTTCGGGAAGAAGCGCGGCGAGTCGCTCCGGAAGCTCTTAGTAAGCGAGCCGAACTTCCTCCGGTGGATGCTGAAGGGCGATTTCGATACCGAAGTCCGGGCGATCGTGAAGGATCTCCTCGACAACGGACGTTTGCCGGCGAGGCCGGCAAACGCATGAAACATGAAGCATGAAACATGAAGCATGAAACATTAAGGAGAATAAAATGGCGGATTTGATTGTGGCGCTTGATGTGCAGACGCGGGAAGAGGCGATCGCGAAAGTGAAGGCGATCGGCGACGGCGTCGACTTCTACAAAATCGGCATGGAGCTTTTCACGGCCGAGGGACCGGACGTCGTCAAGGCGGTGAAGGACCTCGGGAAGCGCGTCTTCCTCGACCTTAAATTCCACGACATCCCGCGGACGGTCGAGCGCGCGATCCGCTCGGGCGGCAAGCTCGGCGTCGACCTGATGACGATCCACTCGGTCGGCGCGAAGGCGATGATCGAGGCGGCGCGCACGGCGGCCGACGAGTTCGGCCCGACCGGTCCGAAGATTCTTGCGGTCACGGTCCTCACTTCGCTTGACCAAAGCGACCTCGCCGACGTCGGCATCGTCGGCCGCACGCCTGCCGAGCAGGTGATGGCGATGGCGAAGTTCGCGACCGGGCACGGCGCCCACGGGCTCGTCTGCTCCCCGAAAGAAGTCGGCGCGCTCTCGAAGGCGCTGAAGGCGGGGACGCTCTTCATCACCCCCGGCGTCCGCCCGGCCGGCGCCGCGGTCGGCGACCAGAAGCGCGTCGCGACCCCGGCGGACGCGGTCCGCGACGGCGCGACCCATCTCGTCGTCGGCCGCCCGATTCTCGCCGCCGACGACCCCGTCGCGGCCGCCCGCGCGATCCGCGCGGAAATGGACGCCGCGCTTTGACGATCGAGCGCGAGGCGTATCTTCTCGCGGGCCCGACGGCGAGCGGCAAGAGCGCGATCGCCGCCGCGCTCGCCCGCGAGCTCGGCGCGAAGATCCTGAGCGCCGATTCGATGCTCGTCTACCGCGGGATGGATATAGGAACCGCGAAGCCGTCGAAAGCGGAAATCGCGGAGTTCTCGATGGGCGGGGTCGATATCGTCACGCCCGCCGAGGAGTTCTCCTCGGGCGCATGGCTTCGCGCCGCGGCCGACTGGGCGGCGGAAATCCCGCGTGAAACTCCGGTCGTGATCGTCGGCGGGACGGGACTCTATTTTTCGGCGCTCCTCCGCGGGCTCGACCGTAAGTGGGAAAAGCCCGCGCCCGAATATCCCGTCCTCAAGGTCGATCGCGCCGTTCTCCGCGAGCGGATCGCGAAGCGGCTGGAGGCGATGTACTCTTCCGGGCTCGAGGCCGAGAAGGCGCGGCTTCACGCGGAGTATCCCGTCTGGTCGAAGACGGCCGCGCTCGCGATCGGCTACCGCGAAGGCGACACGAAGGACAAGATCTTCACCCGCACCTGCCAGCTTGCGAAGCGTCAGGATACCTGGTTCCGTCACCAGGCGACTCCGCTCTACGTCGAGCCGACGGTCGAGGCCGTGCGCCGGCTGTGGCGCGAAAAGGGCCCGTCGAAGGTCCGGTTCGAGCGATAGCGGCGGCTCGGCGCAGAAAAGGAGGTTCGCGTGATAAGTCTGATTACGGTGTCGTTCAACGGCGCGGCGGTGATTCGCACGGCGCTCGAGAGCGTGTTCGCGCAGAAAAACGCGCGATTCGAGTACATCGTGGTCGACGGCGGTTCGAATGACGGGACTGTGGACGTGATCCGCGAATTCGACGAACGCTTCCGCGCGGCGAAACGCGAAGGACTCGCGGCGTTCGACTTCCGCTGGATGTCGGAACGTGACCGCGGGATGTACGACGCCATCAACAAGGGCATCGCGCTCGCGAAGGGCGATTTCATCGGCATCCTCAACGCCGACGACTATCTCGACGGCGATGACGTGCTCGCGCGGGTCGAGTCGTTCATCGATTCGCGGCTCGCGCGCGACGCCGGGCTCGATTGCGTATTCGGGAACGTCCGCTTCGTGAAGGAATTCGGCGGTCGGACCGAGCGCGTATGTTTCGCCCGTTTCTGGGCGCCCTGGATGCTTCACTGGGGCTATATGCCGCCACACCCCGCGATTTTCATCCGCCGGACCTGCTTCGAGAAGTGGGGCGGCTACATGCCCGGGCGCGACGAATACCGAATCGCGGCGGATTGCGAGCTGCTGATCCGCTTCTTCTGCCGCCACCGGATGAGTCATCGCTATATGCCCGTCAACACGACGGTGATGCGGCTCGGCGGCGTCTCGACCCGCGACCTCAACGCGCGCCGGATTCTCAATCTCGAAATCGTCAAGGGCAATCGCGCCAACGGCTATCGCTGCTGGTGGCCGATGCTCCTGCCGAAATATCTGATCAAGGTCTGGGAGGTCATCCTCCCGCGACTCGGATTCTATCGGAGCGCGGCCCCGGCGAGCCAGTCGATTGGCGCGAGGCCGTGACGCCCGAGATATTCGTTCGTCTTCGCGAACGGGCGCGAGCCGAAGAAGCCGCGACTCGCCGAGAGGGGCGACGGATGGGCCGAGGCGAGGACGAGGTGTCGTCCCGGGTCGACGAAAGCGGCTTTTTTCTGCGCGTGGGCTCCCCAGAGAATGAAGACGAGATGTTCGCGCCGCTCGGCGAGCGCGTGAATCGCCGCGTCGGTGAAGGTCTCCCAGCCGCGCCCTGTGTGACTTGCCGCCGCGCCGGAACGGACGGTCAGCGTGGCGTTAAGAAGCAATACCCCCTGATCCGCCCAGCTCAGGAGATCGGGAATCGGGACCGATTTCGCCGGTGTCTTCGTCGGCACCCCGGCGAGCTCCTTCGCGATGTTGACGAGGGACGGCGGCGTTTTCACGGACGGCGGAACGTAGAACGCGAGCCCCTGCGCCTCGCCGGGTTCGTGGTAGGGGTCCTGACCGAGAATAACGACCTTGACTTCGTCGAACGGCGTCCGCTCGAAGGCGGCGAAGATGTTTTCGCGATCGGGGTGGCACCGGCTCCCGGCGTACTCGCTCGCCGTGAACTCCTCGAGCCTGCGGAAATACGGCTTCGAGAATTCGTCCGCGAGGACGCGGCGCCACGCGCCATCGGGGAAAAGGAAAAATGATTCGTCCATGCGAAGATTATACCATGAAGAGCCGACGGCGGCTTCGCCGGAATCCCGCCTTTAGCGACACTTGCGCGATAATAAGAGAAATTGTATAATGATTTTACCATGAGTTCGAAGACTATAATGACCGCTGTGTTGATTGCGCTCGCGACGGCGTTCGCGGCGCAGCGCGCGCTTGTCGCCGAAGAGGCCGAGGGCGGCGAAGGCGCCGCCGAAGAGGCGAAGGTCGACGAGGCGCTGCAGAACGAGATCCGCTACGTCGAAGCGCTTATCGATTTCGGCTATCCCGACTTCGCCGAGCCCGTGATCGCCGCGACGAAGAAGAAGTGGCCCGAGTCCGAGGCGACGTTCTTCGCGATCGAAATTCGCGGACTTCTCTCGCTCGGCAAGTTCGACGACGCCGAGAAGAAGATCGCCGCGCTCCCCGATCGCAACGGGACGAAGTACTGGGCCGCGCGGCTCGAAGTCGCGAACAATTTCTTTGCCCGCGGCAAGAAGGCCGAGTGCTCGGCGATCTACGGCGAGTTCTTCAAGAAGTTCTCCGACCCGACGCGCGTTCCGAAAGACCTCAAGGATTTCTACCGGAACTCGAGCTACTCCTGGGGCCAGATTCTCGTCGGTGACAAGCGTTTCGACGAGGCGGTAAAGGTTTACGAAGGGCTCCTCAAGGCGATCAACAAAAAGGGCGGCGACGCCGAGGCGAACCTCTGGGCGTCGGTCGCGGCCGAAACGGTCGAGATGTATCTCCAGCTCGCGACGAAGGAACAGAAGCCCGACGCGCGGAAGAAATATCTCGAGCCCGCGACGAAGCTCTGCGACGAGCTTTTGAAGGACCCCGACCGCGCCGTCTACTTCGGCCGCGCGATCGCGATGAAGTCCCAGTGCTACCTCCTACAGGGGAACATCGCCGCCGCGCAGGGGACGATGGACGACTACATGGACCAGCTCACCGAGCTCCACGAGAACATCGAGCGCATCGACCCCGACGGCCGGCTCGGGCTTCTCCGCCAGTCGCCGATGCCGCTCTGCCGCTATCTTCTCGCCGACATGCTCTGGAAGGAGGCCCAGGCCGAGTACGCGAAGCCGAAGCGCGACGACGAGCGCGTGAAGGCGCTCATGTTCGGCGACGTCGACAAGCAGACCGGCCGCCGCAACGGCCAGGGCGCCTACAACCACTCGCTCAACGTGTTCGTCAAGTACCCGACGTCGTCCTGGGCGCCGAAGGCGGGCGAACTTTCCGACGCGATCGAGAACTTCGCGGTCGAGAAATACAAGGCGAAGATCAAGAAGCAGGTCACGGCCGAGATGATCGCGAAGGTCCGCGAGCAGCAGTTCCGCGCCGCGAACGAGAAGTTCGAAGGCGGCGACTACCTCGGCGCGATCGCCGATTACGAGGCCGCGCTCGGGAACTACCCCGAGGGCAAGGAGGCGGTCAGCGCGATCGAGGCGATCATCAAGGCATACGGCAACCTGCTCCAGCGCCAGGGCGACCCGAACCTCGACTACTGGCGGCTCGAGCTCGACGCGATCGAGGGCTACCTCGCCGAGCGTTTCGCGGGCTCGAAGGACGGCGTACTCATGTCGTCCGCGGGCGACGCCGCGCTCCGCGTCGCGGCGATGGAGAAGTCGCGCGGCGAAATCGACCGCGCGAATAAGCTCTATCGCGAATTCCTCACGAACTACCGTAAGCATACGAGCGCTCCGGGAACATGCGCCGCGCTCGCGGCCGAGGCCCAGAAGGAAGAGCGCTGGCCCGACGCGATTACGTTCTGGGAGGGTATCGGCAGGCACTACTCGAATTCGACCTACTTCGTTTCGTCGCTCGCCCAGCTTTCGACGTGCTACGAGAAGACGGGCGAACGCGCGAAGGCCATCGCCGCGCTCGGCGACTACGTCAAGGCCGAGCCGAACCAGCTCCGCCAGACCCAGGCCCAGATGCAGCTCGCGATGATGTACAAGTCGAACGGCTTCGACATGATCGCCGCCGCCGAGACGAACGCGACCGACGAGGCGAAGACGAAGGAGATCAAGCTTGGCAACGGGCAGATCGTTCGCGCGATCATGCAATTCAAGGATTTCTCGGCGAAGGCCGACGCGGCGCTCGCCGATCCCGGCATTTCCGCGAGCGACAAGAAGCAGTATTCCGATCTGAAGGAAGGCGCGCTTTTCCTCTGCGGCGACTGCTGGAGCCGGCTCACGAAGCCGGAGGATCGGCTCGACGATTTCCGCACCCGCGCGGGCGCGGGCTTCGAGGAATACGTGAAGCAGTTCCCGAAGGGCAAGTACGCGAAGGCCGCGTACATGAAGCTCGCGACGATCTACACCGCGCTCGGCAACGGCGACGGCTGCAAGACCGCGCTCGACCGGCTCGCCGCCGAGTTCCCGGATTCCGACGAGGCGAAGAACGCGAAGCCGCGCATGGCGAAGATCCTCATCGAGATGGGCAAGCAGAAGGAAGGCGCCGACATCTACGCCGAAATGCTCCGCACCGACAACGCGGCCTACACGGCGCCCCAGTTCGCGGCTGCCGGCGAGGCGCTTATCGAAGCGCGCAGCTGGGATCTCGCGAATCAGGCGTTCGAGAAGGCGATCGCGAAGGCCGGTACGAACCAGTGGTCGACCGTCGCGAAGGCCCGCATCGGTCAGGCGAAGTCGCTCTACAAACAGAAAGCGTATCCCGAAGCGCGTGCCGCTCTCGAGGCGATTCTCGAGAACGATCGCCTTTCGAAGCTCGCCGTCGCCGCGGACGCGAACCTCCTCATGGTCGAGGTCGCTTCCGAGCAGGGCCGCACCGAGAAGAACGACGCGATGCGCAAGAACCACTACGGCGCGGCGATCGGCGCCGTCAAGAAGCTCCGCAACTACTGGCGCAATAAGCCCCAGTGGGAGCAGGACCGCGTCGATCTGATGAGCGCCGACGTCACGATCAGCCGTATGCACGCCGAGGAGCAGATGGGGCTCAAGGAGCAGGCGCTCGATTCCTGCGGCCGCGCCGCGGGCTCCCTGCAGGCGTTCCTCCAGGCCCACCGCGCCGACGCGGAGCACCCGCTTTCCAAGATGACGCCCGGCGAAATCCAGAACCTCGAGAGCTGCTACGCGAAGCTTATCCCGCTTCTCACGAAGCTCGGCGCTCAGAGTTCGGTTGACGTCATCCGCTACGGTAACGAATACCTCGCGACGTTCCCGAACGGCAAGGCCGCGACAGAAATTCAGAACTGCATCAACCAGGCGAAGGTCCAGGGCGGCGAAGGCGTCGAAGCCGCCGCCGCCGCGGAAGGTGAGAAGGTGAGCGGAGAAGAAGGTGAGACGGTGAGCGGGGAAGAAGGTGAGAAGGCGAGCGGGGAGGCGACGGAAGACGCCGCCGAACCGGCCGCCGAAGAATCCGCTCCCGCCGCGGAAGCGCCGGCTGCGGAAGCTCCCGCCGAGGAGGCCGCCCCTGCCGAGGAGGCTGCGCCTGTCGCCGAAGAGGAAAATGCTTAATCAATTTTAAAGGAGAATAGCTATCATGAAGAAACTCGTTTTTGCCGCCGCCGCCGCGCTCGCGATCTCGTCCGGCTGGGCCGTGCCGGGCTCGATTTCCACCGCGAACGACACGAAGACCGGCGATATCAAGTGGAACGGCCGCTCGAAGGTCTTCGAGGTGACGATCAAGAAGGGCAAGGCCTCGATGAACACCGAGGTTCCCTTCGCCGACATGACTTCGCTCGACATCCCGAAGCCGCCCCAGCTCGACAAGGCGATCGAGATGGTCCAGCAGGGGAAGGGCGCCGCTGCAATCGCTCCGCTCACGAAGATAGTCGCCGACTACAAGATGCTCGTCTGGGACAAGACCGCCGGACGCTGGCTCGTCGAGGCGTATCTCGCCGCGAACGACGCCCAGAAGGCGCTCGCGACCGCGAACCAGATCGCGAGCGACGACCCGACGGCGAAGTACATGGGCGAGCTCGCGCCCGCCTACTGGCACGCGCTTCTCAAGACCGGGAAGACCCAGCAGCTTGAGAACTGCCTCAAGAAGGCCGCGACCGCGGGCGGCCGTCCCGCGAGCGCCGACGCGCTCATCATGCGCGGCGATATGATCCTCGCCGCCGACGAGACGAACCCCGACAAGAACCGCGAGGCGCTCACGGACGGCTATCTCCGCGTCGCCCTCATGTACACCGACGAGCCGTGCAAGAGCCAGCGCCAGACGGCGATGCTCCGCGCGGCGAAGTGCTTCCACAATCTCGGTCAGGCGGCGCGGGCGGAGGAGATGAAATCCAAGGCCGCGGCGCTGTAACATGAAACATGAAACATGAAACATGAAACATGAAGCATGAAGCATGAAGCATGAAGTGAAATAAACTGATTTCAACACAATAAGGAAAAACCTAAAATGAACAAGTTCAAGAAGTCCCTCGCGGCTGGTATGATCATTCTCGGCTCGGTCGTCGCTCCTGTCGCGGCGCTCAGCTCCTTCGGTCAGGAACTGACCGGCGCGGACGGCCAGACCGTCTCCGCGGATACGACGAAGAAGGAAGAGAAGTCAAGCGGCTTCTATCAGATCGTCTTCGGCTCGGGCACGGTCGGCATGCTCCTCTGGTTCGCCCTCTTTGGCGACGGCATGCTCGCGATGTACTTCGCGATCGACTGCTTCATCCTCATCAAGCCCGAAAAGCTGATGCCGAACCGCCTCATCGACAAGGTCCAGGAAGCGATGGGCCAGGGCGATATCGTCGCCGCGATGGACGCCTGCCAGAACACCCCGAGCTCGATGTCGAACATCCTCGTCGCGGCGTTCCAGCACGTCGAGGAGGGCTTCGATGTCATTCAGGAAGCCGTGACGGCCGCTTCCGACCTCGAACAGGAAAAGCTCATGCAGCGCCTCAACTGGGTTTCGGTCTGCGGCAACCTCGGCCCGTCCCTCGGCCTTCTCGGTACGGTGCAGGGCATGATTCTTACGTTCCAGCAGCTCGCGTCCGCCGCGGGCATGCCGCCGGTCTCCGATCTTGCGAACTCGATCGGTCAGGCGCTCTGGACGACGGCCGGCGGCCTTATCGTCTCGATCCCGTCAATCACGATGTTCTACGTTCTCCGTAACAAGATGAACCGCCTCATCCTCCGCATGACCGCGGTCACGATGGAGTTCCTCAACGGCCTCCGCAACGTCGAGGTCGGCGGCGGCGAGGAAGTCGCGGCCGAATAAGCGTCTCCCCCGCGTAACGCAAAGACGAAAGAGGAAAGCGAATGGCTCGCAAATCCCAGGATAATCCTGCGCTCGACATGACGCCGATGATCGACGTCGTGTTCGAGCTCATTATCTTCTTCGTCGTTACGCTGAACGAAGCGGAAAACAAGGACGAGTCGATCGTCCTCGACGATGGCGTTCACGGCATTCTCCTCGACAAGGACGAACTCCCGCCGGAGCACCTCCAGTTCGACGTGAACTGGAAGGGCGAAATCACCATCAACGGCCGCAAAGTCACGCCTAACGACGTATATACGCGCGTCAAGATGCACCACGACAAACTTCGTCGCGAGTTCCCCATCATGATCCGCGCCGATATCGAGACGCCGCATATCGCGGTCGCCGCGGTAATGGACGCCTGCACGAGAGCCGGCATCTGGAAACTGTCCTTCATGGCGATCAAGGAGGACAAGACCCACGTCCGCGAGGACAAGCTCAAAGAACGCCGGAAGGGAGGTCGCTAATGGCCAGGAGACCCCAGGAAGACCCCGCGCTCGACATGACGCCGATGATCGACGTCGTCTTCGAGCTCATCATCTTCTTTGTCGTCACGATCAAGTCCGAGGACGTCTTCTCGAAGCTGAACGTCAACCGTCCCGCTCCGAACACGAGCTCCTCAGCGCCGTCCGACGATATCACGGTCACGATCGAGATCGGTCCCGCGAAGGCGGGCGCCAAGCGCGCCGACGGGACGATTCTCTTCAACAAGCGCGAAGTGCGCCGGGCCGAACTCAACAAGAACCTCGCGGACATCGCCCGCACCTCGACGAAGACCCCGATCATCGTCAAGTGCACGGCGACGAGTCCCCACAAGGCGCTTGTCGACGTCCTCGACTACTGCTACGCGAACAAGCTCTACAGCGTGAGCGTTTTCTCGCTGTGAGTTTTTCGACGTTTCTCGCGCTCAAATACCTAAGACCGAAGCGATCCGTCGCTTCGGTCATTACTATTGTCTCCGTACTCGGCGTCATGCTCGGAATCGCCGCGGTCATCATCGTTCGGAGCGTGATGACCGGCTTCGGCGATATCTGGGAAAAGAAGATCCTCGACTTTAAACCCCACGTCTCGGTCTCGTCGGCGTACGGAACCGTTCTTCACGGCGAGGACGCGCTCGCCGCGGAGTTCGCGAAGATACCCGGCGTCACCTCGGTCACCCCCGAGATCGATACGCGCGTGATGCTCGAAAGTCGCGGGCGCGTTCTCGCCCCGGTACTCCTGGGCGTTGGCTCGGACGATTTCGCGAAGGCGTACCCGATCGGCGCGCCGCAATCGGGTACGTTCGAGCTGGAAAGCGACTCGATAATCCTCGGGCGCCACGTCGCGCGCCAGCTGATGGTCGGCGTAGGCGATACGGTAACCGTCTATTCGCCGAAGACGCTCGCGATGCGCGACGAAATCGTCCTCCCCGTGAAGCTCACCGTGACGGGGATCTTCAACTGCGGCCAGTACGAGTACGATTCGGGCTACGCCGCCGCCTCGCTCCCGACCGTGCGCGATCTGATGGGCGTCGACGAAGGCGTTTTCGCGATTCACCTCAAGACCGACTGCCCTACCGACGGCACGCGCTTCGGCGAAATCGTCCGCCGCTGCGAGGAGAATCCGCGCCTTCGCGTTCTGACCTGGCAGGAGGCCGACCGGGAGCTTTTCAGCGCGCTCGCGGTCGAGAAGAACATGACCGCGATTCTCCTTCTCTTGATCTCGCTCGTCGCGCTCTTCTGCGTCATGAATACGCTCCTCGTTCTTACCGTCCAGAAGACGCCGGAAATCGGGCTCATGAAGGCGCTCGGCTTCTCGAAACCGCAGATCATCGGCGTATTTCTGAAGCACGGGCTCATCCAGTGCACGGCCGGAGTCGCGCTCGGACTCGTCGCGAGCTGGGCGGTCCTATCGAACCTTCAGCATCTCGTCGACATGCTCGCGCATTTCGGCGTCGCGGTCTTCCCCGAGGCGGTCTACGGGCTCCCGGAAATACCGCATCGCATCGTTTTCTCCGATATCGTCTGGGCAGTTCTCTTCGTCTACGCGTTCGGCCTTCTCGCCTCGCTCGTCCCCGCGCTGATCGCCGCGAACAAAGATCCTGTAAAAGCCCTCAATGAATGATGAATGGTGAATGATGAATGATGTACTGAGAGCGGAAGGAATAAGGATGAGCTTCAAAATCCCGGGCGGGAAACCGATCGAGGTCCTGAAGGGCGTTGATTTTCACGTCGCGGCCGGGGAGAAGGTCGCGATCGTCGGACGGTCGGGCGCCGGGAAGTCGACTCTCCTCCATATTCTCGGCGGGCTCCTCGAGCCGGTCGCGGGCAAGGTTACTCGGCCCGACAACTTCGGTTTCGTCTTCCAGAGTTATCACCTGATGCCCGAGCTCACGGTCCTCGAGAACGTGACACTCCCCGCGATGGCCGCACGCTCGCGCAGGAGCATCCCCGGGGATTTCGACGTGAAGGCGCGCGCGAAGGAACTGCTCGCGAAAGTCGGTCTCGCGGAACGGCTCGACCACCTTCCCGCGGAACTTTCCGGCGGCGAGCGCCAGCGCGTCGCGCTCGCCCGCGCGCTCGTCACGAATCCGTCGCTCGTCCTCGCCGATGAGCCGACCGGCAACCTCGACGCGCTCACGGGCGCCGATATCCTCCGCATGCTCGCGGAACTTTCCGCCGGCTCCTCGACCGCGCTCGTGATGGTCACCCATTCCCCCGAGGCCGCCGCAGTCTGCGACCGCGTTCTCACGCTGGATGCGGGGAAAATCGTCCGGGGATAGCGACGGTTCCGTTGCCGCCTTCGCGCGGTCGGCCGCGTTATCGGGCGCCGGGTAAATCTGATATAATATTCGGTAGAAAGAAAGCGAGAAATATCTCATGGAATCCGATACTTCAAGACATTTCCTCCGGCAGTGGATCGAGGCCGACGTCGCGGCCGGAAAGACGGGCGGCAAGGTCGTTACGCGCTTCCCGCCCGAACCGAACGGCTACATCCACATCGGCCACGCGAAGGCCGTATGCGTCGACTTCGGGATGGCGGAGCTTTTCGGCGGCGAGTGCCACCTTCGCTTAGACGACACGAACCCGACGAAGGAGTCGGACGAATACGCCGCGAACATCAAGAAGGACATCAACTGGCTCGGCTTCCAGTGGTCCGGCGAAGGCGATTCGGGCGAGCCGGGGTTCTACAACGCGTCGAATATGTTCGATACGATGTACGAGATCGCGGAGAACCTGATCAAGGCCGGGAAGGCGTACTGCTGCAACCTGACCCAGGACGAGTGGAAGGAATACCGCGGCGTTCCGGAAAAGCCCGGGAAATCCTCCCCGGGGCGTGACACGACGCCGGAGCGGAACCTCGAGATATTCCGTGACATGAAGGCCGGGAAGTACGCGGACGGCGAGTGGTGCCTCCGCGCGAAGATTGACATGGCTTCGCCGAACATCCACTTCCGCGACCCTGTCATCTACCGTATCCGCCATGTCTCCCACTACCACCTCGGTGACAAGTGGTGCATCTACCCGATGTACGATTTCGCCCACCCGATCGAGGACGCGCTCGAAGGCGTGACCCACTCGATGTGCACGCTCGAGTTCGAGGTTCACCGTCCGCTCTACGACTGGGTCGTCGACCGCCTCGACGAGATGGGGATGCTCCCCGTCCGGAACGGCGTCAAGATCCGGACGCAGCAGCGCGAGTTCAACCGACTCAACATCACTTACACCGTGATGTCGAAGCGGCTCCTCCTTCAGCTCGTAACCGAAGGCCGCGTGAACGGCTGGGACGACCCGCGGATGCCGACCGTCTGCGGCATGCGCCGCCGCGGCTTCACGCCGGGCGCGATCCGCGAGTTCTGCGCGCGCGTCGGGCTCTCGAAAGTCGAGACCGAGTCCGATCCCGCGCTCCTCGAGTGGTGCGTCCGCGAGGAGCTCAACAAAACCGCGCCGCGCCGCATGGCCGTCCTCGACCCGGTGAAGGTCGTCATTGACAATTGGGGAGATTCGTCGAATTGCCGATTCGTCGATTCCTCGATTTGCAATCGTGACGAATCGACGAATCGACGAATCGACGAATCGACGAATTTTCGCATGGTCGAGCTCCCGAACAACCCGCTCGACGAATCGGCGGGAACTCGGAAGATCCCCTTCGGAAGGGAAATCTGGATCGACCGCGCGGACTTCATGGAGGTCCCCGAGAAGAAGTTCTTCCGCATGGCGGTCGGCCAGGAAGTCCGCCTCCGCGGCGCGTGCATCTTCAAGGCGACCGGGTGCGTAAAGAACGACGCGGGCGTCGTCACCGAGATCCACGGCACGTGGGACCCGGAGAGCTGGGGCGGGAACGCCGCCGACGGGCGGAAGGTCAAGGGGACGATCCACTGGGTCGACTGCGCGACCGGCGTCAAGGCCGAAATTCGCCTCTACGATCGGCTCTTCACCGAGAAGGATCCGCTCAAGGACGGTACCGCGGAATTCCTCAAGTACATGAACCCCGATTCGCTCAAGGTCGTGACCGGCTATGTCGAGCCGCTTCTCGGCGAGGCGAAGGGACTGGAGCGCTTCCAGTTCGAGCGCACGGGGTACTTCGTCGCCGACGAATACGACTCGAAGCCGGGTGCGCCCGTCTTCAACCGCACGGTGACCTTGAAGGACTCGTACAAGCCCGCGTAAGACGGACCAGAGTCGAACCAGGATTTAACCCAACGTTAAAGGAGAACGATATGCTCGAGAAACTATTCAAGCTCGGCGAAAAGAAAACCACGGTGAAAACCGAAATCATCGCCGGCGTCACGACGTTCATGACGATGGCGTACATCCTCGCCGTCAACCCGAACATCCTCTCGCAGGCGGGAATACCGCGCGGCGGCGTCTTCATGGCGACCTGTGTCGCGGCGACCGTCGGAACGCTCCTCATGGCGTTCATGTCGAACTACCCCTTCGTCCTCGCCCCGGGAATGGGCCTCAACGCCTTCCTCACCTACACGGTCGTCCTCGGCATGGGCTACAGCTGGCAGTACGCGCTCCTCGCCGTGTTCGTCGAAGGGCTTATCTTCCTCGCGCTTTCGCTGACCCCGGTCCGCGAGGGAATCTTCAACGCGATTCCGTTCGCGCTCAAGAAGGCGGTCGCCGCGGGCATCGGGCTTTTCATCGCGTTCATCGCGCTGCAGGGCTCCCACGTCATCGTCAACAACGACGCGACGCTCGTCGGGCTCCAGAACTTCAAGGACTTCAACGTCCATGACGTCTGCGCGATTCTCGCGATGATCGGTACCGCCATCACCGCGGTCCTCCTCTGCCTCAAGGTGAAGGGCGCGATCCTCTTCGGCATTCTCGCGACCTGGATTCTCGGCATGATCGCCCAGGCCGTCGGGCTTTACACCGTCGATCCCGCGCTCGGATGCTATTCGCTTTATCCCGAAGTCTCGTTCAAGGCGTTCGCAAACAACTTCAAGGAATTCGGCTCGACGATCGGCGCCGTGTTCGCGCCGGACGGCTGGAGCCACAAGGTCGTCAAGGACGGCGTCGAGACGGTGACCTCGGGCTGGAACCTCGTTCTCTCGCTCGACTTCTTCGTCGTCATGTTCGCGTTCTTCTTCGTCGACCTCTTCGATACGCTCGGCACCCTGATCGGCGTCTCGATGAAGGGCGGCTTCCTCGACAAGGACGGGAAGCTCCCGCGCATCTCCGGCGCGCTCTGCGCCGACTCGATCGCGACTTCGGTCGGTGCCGTTCTCGGCACCTCGACGACGACGACCTACGTCGAGTCCGCCTCGGGCGTGATGGCGGGCGGCCGGACGGGCCTCACCGGCGTCGCCGCCGCCGCGCTCTTCGCGCTCGCGATCATCTTCGCCCCGGTCTTCCTCGCAATCCCCGCGTTCGCGACCGCGCCCGCCCTGATCATCGTCGGCTTCATGATGCTCTCGTCCTGCGCCGATATCGACTGGACCGAGCCGCGCGACGCCGTCCCCGCGTTTCTCACCGTCATCGCGATGCCGTTCGCCTACTCGATTTCCGAGGGCATCATGTTCGGCGTCATCAGCTATACGCTCATCAACGCCGCGACCGGCGCCTTCAAGCGCATCCACTGGATCATGTACATTCTCACCGCTCTCTTCATCGCGAAATATGCGCTTATGTGATTTCGTCCGCGAGATCCCCGACTTCCCGAAGCCGGGGGTTCTCTTTCGCGACGTGACCGGAATCCTCGACTCCGCGGTCGGCTTCCGCCTCGCGCTCGTCGAGATGGAGCGCGCGCTCATCGGGACCCACGTCGACAAGGTCGTCGGGATAGAGTCGCGCGGCTTCATCTTCGGCGCCGCGATCGCCGACCGGCTCAATAAGCCGTTCGTTCCGGTGCGCAAGCCGGGGAAACTGCCGCGCGCGACCATTCATGAAAGCTACGACCTCGAGTACGGGAAAGCCGAGCTTCACATGCATCTCGACGCGATCAGGCCCGGCGAGGATGTCGTAATCGTCGACGATCTGCTCGCGACGGGCGGCACTGCCGCGGCCGCGGCGAAACTCGTGGAGCGGCTCGGGGGACGAGTCGTTAAAATGATCTTCCCGATCGAGCTCGAGGGGTTCGAGGCGAGAAAGAATAAGCTCGCCGGCTACTCGGTCGAGGGGCTCGTCAAGTATCCCGGGAAATAAACCGTTTGTCGTAAAGTAAAACTAAAGGAGGATAACCAATGAAGAAACTGATGATCGCCGCGATCGCGGCTTCGTCGTTCGCCGCGTTCGCCGAAGGCGAAGCGCCGGCTACGCCCGCCGCCGACACCGCAGCCGAAGACGCCCGCGACGCCGCGGCCGAAAACGAGTCGTCGTTCGCGGACCGTATCTGGGGCTTCGGCAGCTATGGAATGTACTCGGGCTACCAGCTCTACGGTTCGCTCGTCAACTCCGAGCCGACCCTTCAGGGCTACGCCGAGGTGAACTGCTCGGTCGCGACCGAGGATCTGCCGCTTCTCGGCTCGTTCGGTATCGGCGTCTGGTCGAATACCGACCTCACCGACAAGCGGCGCGACAGCTACGGCAAGGCGTTCAACGAATGGGATTTCAACGTTCACTGGGATACGACCTACTGGTTCGATGACGAGAAGACCTGGGGCCTCGCCTACCGCACCGAGGTCGTCTGGTACTACTACCCCCATCGCCGCCACGACCACATGTACGGCTCGACCGCGACAACCGTCGACTGGAACCACTACTTCGAGCTCAAGAACCCGTTCGTGACGCCGTACTTCAAGTGGGTCCACGAATATCATGAAAACAAGGCGAACCTCTGGCTCGGCGGCTTCAAGAAGCAGATCGGGCTTACGGACGCGCTCTCGATCACCCCGACCGCGGAGATGGTCTACCGCTCGCACCGCTACAACTGGTGCTTCCCGACCGCTGGCTTCACCGAGTTCCACGGCTCGGGCATCGCCTCGTTCAAGGCCGGCGTCGACGCGAACTACAAGCTCACCGACAACTTCGGCCTCTTTGCGAAGGTCTACTGGTGCCATATGTGGGACCACTCGCTTCGCCACGCCTCCGACTCGAGCTCTGGCGCGGACTACGGCAAGTACAAGGACTTCGCCTGGGGCGGCGTCGGCGTGACGTTCAACTTCTAAGCTGCCTTCAAGCCGTGCTTTCAACGGCTTGAATCGAACCGTCCGGCCGCGCCCCGAAATCGCCTAAGCGATCGACGGGCACGGCCGTGGTTTTTGACAGGGCCTCTTTATCCCGGAATGAAGATCTCGGTTATAATTCCCGTTTACAACACTGAAAAGACCGTGGGCGCCGCGATCGATTCGGTGCTCGCGCAGACTTTTCAGGACTTCGAGGTGATCTGCGTCGACGACGGCTCCCCCGACGGCGCCGCGAAAGTGCTCGCGGAATACGCCGCGAAGGATCCGCGGATCAAGGTGATCCGTCAGGCGAACCGCGGGCTTTCGGGCGCGCGGAATACCGGGCTCGACCACGCGACGGGCGAATGGGTCACATTCCTCGATTCCGACGACGCGCTCCCGCGCCACGCGCTCGCGACTTTCCTCGCGGCGGCGGAGTCGACCGGCGCGGATGTCGTCGTCTCGGAGGGTCCGGCCGATGTCGTGAGCGAGAAAGAGAAACGCGCGGCGGTAGAAGTCGCGGCGGCGCGGGGCGTGAAGATATCCGAAACTCCGCTCGAGACGGTGATCGCGGGCCGGAGAATGCGCTCGTCGGCCTGGAACAAATTCTATCGCTGTTCGACGATCGGCTCCTTGCGGTTTATCGAGGGGATTTATTTCGAGGACTGGCCGTTCGTGACCACGATTCTCGGCTCGATAAAGAAAATCGCGGTAGTGAAGGCGCCGTGCTATGTCTATTCGAAAATCGGCGAGTCGATTGTGAGAAGCGGCTTCAACGAGAAGAAGGCCGAGAGTTATTTGATCGGAATCAGAACGGTCATGCAGAATTTCGCCGGACGCGTCGAGATGAAAACCGCCGCGAAACGCGCGGCGCTCGCCGCGGCGATGCTGGTAAACAAATTGAGCAAGGGCGGCGACAGTTTGTGGAAATCGAAGACGATTGCCTCGCTGTCGGAAGTTTTCCGCGAGTTTCCGCTCGTAAAGCGTTATCTTCCGTTCAAGTCCCGCTTTCGCTGGTGGCGAATGACGCAATGGACCAAGGGTTGGGAAATATGATACAATAAGCCCGAATAAATGATTTTGACGAAAAAAGGCTTATACGGTCTTATTGGAGTTTAGCAGTGCATGGACAGACTGAAGAATCCATTTGTGATCGGCAGCGTCGCTTACACAGTCAATACATCAAAAGGATTATGGGTAAACAGGGTTGATTTGTGAGAGGAGAATGCGATGAATAAATGGGCCGAAGAATCGGTTCCGTACGGAGTTTCGAAGTTCGAGGAGCTTCGGAACGGCGGAAGATATTATGTCGACAAAACTGCGTATATCGCGAAGCTCGAGCGGCGCGCGGACTTTATTTTCTTCGTGCGCCCCCGGCGGTTCGGTAAGTCGCTTTTCATCGACATGCTCAGGTGCTATTACGATCTCAACCTGAAAGCCGATTTCGGGAAACTCTTCGGCGACCTCGCGATCGGGAAGAATCCGACTAAAGGCGCGAACCGGTATCAGGTGCTCGCGCTCGATTTCTCGCAAGTGAACAAGGGTCTCCTCCCGACATTGGAGGCGCGATTCGACAGCTACATGAAAACGGCTCTCCTCGATTTCGCGAGCCGTTATCCCGATTGCTATCCGGCGGAGCTCGTCTCCAAACTGGAAGACTGCGACACGGCACAAATATTCAACGAGCTTAAGTCGGCCGCGGCGAAGGCGCACGCCGAGACCTATCTCTTCATCGACGAGTACGACAACTTCACCAATCAGCTGATCCGGTCCGAGGGGAACGACCGCTACGAGAGCGTCACCCACGGCGAGGGATTCTACCGCGAGTGGTTCAAGTCGTTCAAGGGAACATTCTCGCGCATTTTCATGACCGGCGTCTCGCCGGTCACGATGGACGACTTGACTAGCGGCTTCAACATCGCGACCAATATCTCGCAGGGCGAGAACTTCAACGCGATGATCGGCTTCACCAAAGAAGAGACCCGTAAGCTCTTCGCCGATTTCAAGGGCGTCGGTAAGTTCGTCAATGACATCGAGAAGCACCTTGATATTGTCGAGCGATGGTATGACGGTTACTGCTTTGCGCAGGAAAAAGCGGGGCGGGAACACGTGTTCAACTGTGATATGGCGCTCTATTATCTGAATGAACTGATAGAGACCGGACACCCGCCGAAAAACCTCATCGACGGCAACATCAAGAGCGACTGGAACAAGCTCGCGATGCTTCTCGCGGTGCAGAAGAAGGCCGAGACCTTCGACGGAATACTCCCCTTGACCGAAGAGCTCGCCGATCATGGCGAGGTCACCTTCGATCTTGTCGACGCCTTCCAGGTCAAGGATATCGCGAGTGAGAAGAACTTCAAGTCGCTTTACTATTACTACGGCATCGTGACGATGAGCCGGATACATCGCGGCAATCTTATGTTCGGAGTCCCGAATGAATGCGTCAAACGCCAGATATTCGATTATATGCGTTCCGAATATTCCAGGCGCGGCGGCGCGATAGATTTTTCGGAATTCATCGGACTCTTTGACGCTTTCGCATGGGACGGAGACTTTAAGCCGCTCTTCGAGTACCTCGCCGCCCGGTTCAAGGCCTATGGATCGTCTCGCGACGGACTTAACGGCGAGCCGCTCATCAACGGATTCATGCGCTCGTACCTAACGATGAAATCGGTTTACGTGGCGAAGCCGGAGCTTGAACTCAACGGACGCTATTGCGATTACGCTTTCTTCCCCGATACGATGCTCCCGGTGAATTCCAAGCCGGAACACAGCTACGTGATCGAGCTTAAGCACGCCCCGGCTTCCGCGCCGAAATCAAAGGTCGAAGCGAACCACGCTGAGGCGCTCGATCAGCTCGCCGGCTATGCGAAGAGTCCCAACCTTGCTCGTCTGGCGGCTGGCACCCCCGTCCATTTTCTCGATGTCGAATTCGCCGGCCGCGAGATGATCAGGTGCGAAGAGGTAAAAGTTTAGAATGGAAAAACTGTCACTAGGCAAACGCTTCGAGAACTGGTTTCATTCGCTCAAAGCGAAGGCGGGGCGGAAGAAATGCTTCGGGAAATGGGCGAAGGTCGAGCCGAAGAAGATCGTCTTCAACCAGTTTCAGGGGAGCGGATTCGGTTGCAATCCAAAATACATAGCGCTTGAGCTTCTGAAGCGCCGGAGCGACCTCGATCTCGTCTGGCTCGCGCGCGATCCCGAGGCGGTCCAAAAGGAGCTCCCCGCGGGAGTCCGCGCGGTCGCGTGGAAGAGCGAGGACGCCTTGCGCGAGCTCGCTACGGCGGGCGTGTGGATCGCGAACCACAATCTCGGCCATTTCATGAAGCACGAAGGGCTCGTGAAAAAGCCGGGCCAACGCTACTATCAGACCTGGCATGGCAGCTTCGGCATCAAGCGCTGCACCGACACTCTCGGCGCCGAAGAGGCGAAGATGCTCGACGCGTTTATCGCGAACTCCGACTTCGAGGCGAAGCTCGCGCGCGAATGGTCCGGCGAGGGTCCGGCGATTCTGTCGCTCGGGCATCCGCGTAACGACATCATTGTCAACAGCCGCGGCCGTGCGCCCGGCTCGACGCGGACGCTCCTCTACGTCCCCACCTTCCGTGACGACGGCGCGCTCGACGCATATCTCACCGACTTCGGACCAATCCGCGAAGCTCTCGCGAAACGCTGGCCCGGCGAGTGGAAGATTCAGGTGCGGCTTCACCCGAACATGAAAAAGAAAGGCGTGAAGCTTTCCTTCAAAGGCGTCGATGAAGACGTCACCGCCTATCCCGACATTCAGGAGCTTCTCGCCGCGGCGGATGTTGTCGTCTCGGATTATTCGAGCTGCATCTTCGATTTCGCGCTCTCCGGTCGCCCCGCTTTCGTCTACGCCGCCGACCGCGAGAAATACGAATCGGATCGCGGATTTTATTATCCGCTCTCCGAGACTCCTTTCCCCGTCTGCGAGACGGACGGCGATCTCGCCGCCGCTATCCGCTGGTTCGATGAGGCTGATTACCGGTCGGAGCTCGCGGACTTCTACACCGCGAAGGGCTCCGCCGAGCGCGGCGACGCCGCGGCGAAGACGGCGGAACTGATCTTAAAGGGAATCGCCTGATGGAGCCGAACGCGAGAATCGTCGATCCGCTCGTCGTTTTCAAGGCGAGCCGCCGTTTCGATCTCGTCTTCAAAGTCGCGCTCGCGAAAGCCTGGGCGGGCGGCGACGCGAAGGAGATTCGCGAGGCCGAGGAGGCCTACCTTGAAATGGTCCGCTCGCGCAACGGTTTCTTCGAGGACGAGCCTCGCCGGGAAACGCCGGCGGAATTTCTCGAATCGTTCCGGCGAACGGTCGATTCGATTCGCGAGCGCGGGTATGATTTCAGTCGCGCGGCGATTCCCGTTGACGAAAACGACGAACTCCTGAACGGGGCCCACCGGCTCGCGGCCTGTGTCGCCTTTTCGCGGCCGTGCCCCGTCGTGCTCAGCGACTGCTGGAAGGCGGGCGGCAGCGAATGGCGGACGTTTCGCAAAGGCCGTATTCATCCCGCGGTCGAAGCCTGGGGAATACGGCGTTACCTTGAGATCGCGGGGGAAGACGGCGCTCTCGCGGCCGAATTCGGCGGTATTGAGGCGCATCCCGCGGCGCCGTTCCCGGACTGGACCCGTCGAACGGGTGGACTCGGTCTCGTGAGACCGTTTATCTCGGCGCTCTGGTGCCGGCTTACGCTGCCTTTTCGGAACGGCTCGAAAAGGGAAAAGGTCGAGCGTCGGCTTTTCCGCGAGAAGCGGATCATGTCAAGCTATGCGGCGCTGGCCGCTTACTGGAAGGAGCGCATGCGCAATGGCGGCTGAAATCCATCTTTTCGTCCTGTGGCCGCGGGCGAGACGAATCGAGGAGCGTATTCTCGAGGACATGGGGAAGAACGTCGAGATCCTCGCGAAGATCAAGACCTCGTGGCCGAAAGGCATGGCTCCCGACGAGGGGTATCTCAAGTTCTACGGTCCCGGGCTGCCCGACGCCGCGGGCAAGGCGAAGCGCGCGGGAGTCGGGGAATTTCTGATCGCGATCGTCAGACTTGCCGAGCCGGTATACGATTGGCGAATGACTCAACGCGGTCACGAAAAAGTGAATCTCGTGATGTTCGACCTCAAATGGCGCTATCGCGAATGGACCGGCGGCCTCCATCAGGTTCACGGTACGGCTTCGACGGATGAAGCGCGAAGAGATATTCTTCTTCTGACCGGTCAGACGCTCGAGTCGTGGGTGGACGGTTCCGCCGACCCGGGGAAGGTGGTTACGCTTTCGCCGGAAGCCATCGCCGCCGCCGGAACCGCTCCGACCGCGCGGCCGCCCGAGGACCTCGCGGCGGCGAAGGCTTTTTTCGGTCGGTCGGGAGCCGAAATCGCCCACCTCGACTGCGCCGGCAGCGAGGCCGGAAACGGCTTTCGGCTGCAGCTTCAGGTCTGGGAAGAGGATGAGAAGGCGACGGTGAAACCGCTACTCTGGCATACAGGCGCGAAGGGCGTTTTCATCGCGCAGGAGCCGGCTCCCGGCGTTACGCTCGCTGAGTTCATCCGTACGGGACGCGCGACGCGGGCGACTTCCGACGTCGCGGCGGCTTCCGCTCGGCGGCTCGTCGCGGCGCTGGACGCGGCTGGAGTCGTTCACCGCGCGATCGGTGAAAGCACTCTTTTCGTCTCGCCTTCCGGCGAGCTGACGCTTACCGGGTTCGAATTCGGCGTCGATCGGGCGAGATATCGTTTCGAGTCGCGTTACTTCCGGAAGAACATCGCGTCGCGACTCGTGCCGCTCGGCGGTGACGGCGTATGTCGCCCCGGGGCCTGGAACGACCGGTTCGCGATCGCGCGATGCCTGAAGCTGCTCCCGTCGACCCCGGCGCTGGATTCCGTGATCGCGGGACTGGAGAAGGAGGCCCGCGAAGGCATTGGCGAACTCGCGCTTTCGCTTTCGAAGCTGCGCTTTCGGCTCGCGATTCTCTATCTGAATTCCATTTCTTCGTCTCCCGCCGCTCGCCGGGCGCGGAGGTTTGTCGCGGGAGCGTTCGGTTTCGGAGGGAAAACGAAGTGACCGATATCCAGATGTTCGTCCTGTGGGAGCGCGCGCGAATCGCCGAGACGCGGATTCTCGAAGATCTCGCGACGCGAGCGGAAATTCTCGTCTCGTTCGTGGCCGGCTGGCCCGAAGGCATGAAACCCGCGGACGGCTTTCGCCGGTTCTACGGGCGACTTCTTCCCGATTCGGACGAGAAAGCCCGTCGCGCCGGCGGCGGCGCCTTCCGCGTCGTCATCGCGCGCTTTCGCGACCCGGCGATGGACTGGCGCTGGACGCGGCGGGGACTCGAATACATGAATGTCGAGGTGCAGGAACTGAAGGACCGTTATCGCGGATGGGTCGGCGGCGAGAATCGCGTTCACGGTACGCTCACCTCGGGCGAGGCGGCCCATGATATTCTGATGATGACCGGGCATACGGTGCGCGAGTGGGCGTCGGGCCGGCTTGCGGAAAAGGACGCCCGGGTCCTTCCCGGTCACGGCGGCTGGAAGAGTCTCGCCGATATGTTCGCGTTTCTGAACGAGGCTCATCCCTATGTCGTTCTGCGGAACGGTGAAGGACTTCCAGGGGATTTCGATCCCGTTCACGAAGATATCGATTTTCTCGCGACCGACGCCGTCGAGTTCACCGGACTTGTCGGGGCGCGCAAGGTCGCCCGCGCGGGCGTCGCGGCGTACACCGTGCGCGTCGCCGGGAAGGACGTGAAAATCGACGTCCGGGAAATCGGCGACGGTTATTACGATGAGCGCTGGGAGCGGGGGATTCTCGCGAGGCGTGTTCTCGGGGAGAAGGGCGTTTATCTTCCCGGTGTCGAAGACCGTTATCTGAGCCTGGCGTACCATGTCCTCTTTCAGAAGCCGCGCATCGCCGGCGATTATTACGCGAAGCTCGCGCGCCTTGGCTTGGAAGCCGGCGGGACAGGTACATCGCCGAACGATTGGTTCGACGATCTCGCCCTGTGGATGCACGATAACGACTACGCCTTCACGAAACCGAAGGATCTTTCGGTGCGGCCGCGCATGGCGCTGGCCGGCTGGCGCGATGTCGCCGACGAAGCCGCGGCGATTTTCGGCGCGGTCGACTTGCGGCCAGATTTTCCTTCGTACCTGCCGCTCGAATTCCGCGGTCGGATGGACGGCGGAGATATCCGGCTTCGCCATTCGCGCGGCGCGGTCGAGGCGACTCGCCGGGCGTATGAGCTCGCGAGGAAGGTGTTTCTTGTCGATGGACGGACCGTCGCCGAGCCGCTGCGCTGGCATTCGGGCTCGAAGGGCGCGTATCTCGTTTACCGGGATAACGGCTCGCGATCGCTCGCCGAAGTTCTCGATCGCGGCGAACGTTTCGCGCCGGCGATCGAAGCGAGAATCGGAGAAAGCGCCATTGCGCTGATCGCGGCGCTCGAAAAAGCGGGCGTCGTTCACCGCGACATTCGCCCGGAGACGCTGCGGGTCGCGCCGGACGGTTCGCTTTCGCTTGATTCGTTCGCGTGCGCCGTCGACCGCCGCTCCTACAAAGTCGAACCGACGTTTCTGCGCCGCGACCCCGCGCGGCTTCTCGTTCCGCTCGGCGGTGAAGGCGTCGCGAGGCCCGGGGAATGGAACGACCGCCATGCGCTCGCGGCGAGCCTGAAGGGAATCGCGACATCGACCGCGCTGCGCGAAGTCATCGAGCGGCTCGAATCGGAGGCCGCTTCCGGGATGGGCACGCTGCGGATGAATCCGCGGAAATTGCGACTTAGGCTTATCGGACTTTATCTTGAGGTACTCTTCCGCGGAATTCTCAGCGCGCGACGGAGAAGGTCGGCGATGTTCCGGAGAATTCGCGCGTTCGTCGTCCGCTCGCTTTTCTGACGCGCGAGGATCACGGTTTCGTCGGGATCGAGCCCGCTGCCGCCGCGGATTTCGACGCGGACTGAATCGTCGTCCGCGCGCAGCAGAAAGTGGCCGGCGCAGTGGGCGCGGCGGTGAAGTTCGAGGTACGGCCTGAATTCGTTCGCGAGCGCGGCGAGCGCCGCGCGGCGCTCGGGCGGGACGGAGCTTAACTTTCGGCACCAGTCGCGGCGTGACGACGGCTTGAACACGACGCGTTCGAGCTCGTCGCGAGACCAGAGCGAGTTCGCGGTGAATTGCACGACCCGGCCTTCGGGAAAATCGAAGACGCTGTGAATCACCGTGTGGATGTGGGAGGAGAGGATTATCGCGCGCGATTCCGCGGCGAGACGCACGAGTTCCTGACGGCATTCGGGGTCGGTAGAGTAGAGAAAGCGAAACGAGGCGGTGCCGCTGAAGGGGAAGAGCGGTCGATGAGAGAGAAAGAAAGTCCAGCGCGCGCCGCGCGCTTCTCGGAAGAGTTCGCGCAGCCGCTCCACCCCGGGCGGATTTTCGGAGTCGATGAATATCCAGGCGTCGGGACCGGTACGGAATACGCCGTCCGCCGGGCTGCCGGACCAGGCGCGGTAGGCGGCGAGCCCGCCCGGCGCGAGAAGATCGTGGTTCCCGGTTATGAACCGGAAGGGAATCTCGCCGAAGCGTTCCGCAATCAGGCGACGGCCGGCGGAGAGCATGCGCGTGAGCGCTTCGCCGTTCGCCGCCGTGCCGTGGGCGATGTCGCCGAGATGCTGGACGAACGCGGCGTTTTCGCGTTTCGCGACGGCCGCCGCGGCGTCGAGGAGCGAGGGAAGGCGCGAGCGCCACATCTCGATGTTCCGACGGTGGTCGGCGAGGGTTTTCGGATCGGCGCTCGCCATTCCGACGTCGCGATAACGCGACCACGGCTCTTCGTCGAAGTGGGTGTCGGCGATGAGCGTGACGGCGTAGGCGAGACCTGGCGAGCGGGAATCGGACATACTTTCAGTTTAACACAGCGTTTCGCGCCCGGTCAATCATGTTTGACGCGACGGCGCGCGTTTTGGTAGTTTATATCCAAAGGTAAAATTCTCAAAAGAAATATGGATCGGAAGATAGACAAGACCGCCGCAGGAGATCGGAGCGATCTCGAGATGTTCGTTTTGTGGCATAACGCCCGCAAGGAGGAAAAGCGAATTCTTGAGGACATCCGCCGCCACGCGGAGATCGTCGCCACCTTCGACGGTGAATGGCCGACGGGCGTGGAACCCGCGGAAGGCTACCGTCGATTCTACGGCAAGCTCCTGAGAAGCGCGGAGGAGAAGGCGGAAAGCGCCGGCGTCGGGCCGTTTCTCGTCGTGATCGTCCGCTTCGCCGAACCGCGGCTCGACTGGCGCATGACGAGGCACGGGCTCGAGCTCGTCAATCTCGACATGTACGACCTCAAGTGGAAATATCGCGAATGGGTCGGCGGGTTCAATCGCGTTCACGGCACCTTGATGCGCCGGGAGGCGGTTCACGACATCATGCTCATGACCGGGCGCTCGCTCGAGGAATGGGCGGCGGGCACGGTGAAGCGCGAGGATGTCACCGTCCTTCCCGGTCAGCACGGCTGGGAGTCGCTCGCGGAGATGTTCCGGATTCTCAACATCGGTCATAAATACGTCGTACTCTGGAACACGATGGAGATTCTCGCGTCGAGCCAGACCGAATGCGCGCGCTGCCTTCAGGCGAGGCCGATCCCCGGCCGGGACAAGGCGTACCGGGTCGTCACGGTCGGGGGCAGGGAGATAGGGATAACGATCCGCGGAATCGGCGACGGCTTCTTCGACGAACGCATGGCGCGCGGACTTCTCAATCGCCGCGAGCTCGGCGCCGACGGACGCTACGCGCCGGGACCGGAGGATCGGGAGATGGCGCGCGTCTATCACGTCTTCTACCATTCGCAGCCGATCGACTACCCGGCTCCATCCGCGGTTTTCGCGCGGCTCGACGAGTACATGCGCGTAAACGGTTATCGCGCGGGTGTTCCGCGCGACCGGGAGGTGAAGTTCAATTCGCTCCTGGCGGATTGGCGTTATTACGCCGACGAGGCCGCGGATCGGCTCGGCGCGCGCAATGTCCGCCCGGCGTTCCCGTCGTATCGGTGGCTGGAGCTCGACGCGGAGATGGACGGCCTCGCGGCGAGGCTGAGTTTCAAACCCGGCTTCGACGGTTATCCCGTTCGCGAGTACAATATCTCGCGGGCCGTATTCGAGAAGGCTCCCGCCGTTCTCGCCCGGCCGATGCGTTGGTACAAGGGCGCGCGCGGGGCTTACGTGAGCTCGGAAAGGCCTCGCGGTTCGGCTCTTCGGCATCTGATCGATAACGGTACGAAATTCTCCCAGTCCATGCTCGCGAATCTCGCCGAGAGCGCGCGAGGACTGATTGCGGGACTAGACGCGGCGAAAGTCGTACATCGCGATATCCGCCCCGAGAACCTCCGCGTCGAAGCGGACGGCTCGCTTTCGCTCGAGGGCTTCGTATACGGCGTCAGCCTGAAGAAATATCCGTGCGAAGCGTCGTTCCTTCGCCACGCGCTCGTCGAAGAACTCGTGCAGCTAGGCGGCGACGCGGTGCCGCGCCCGGGGGAATGGAACGACCGGCTCGCGCTCGCGGCCTGCCTCAGGCTGCTCCCCCAGACGGACGAGATCCGATCGGTCATCGCCGAATTCGAGACCGAGGCCGCGTCCGGCAAGGGCACGGTGAAGATGAATCCCGCGAAATTGCGCGCACGGCTCTTTCTCCTGTGGCTTAAATCGTTCTTCACCGGTTCGAATCGACTTCACGCTTTCGCTTTTCATACGATGTAGAGGAGACATATGACGCTCGCGATCGTTTTCGCCGGCGGGTCCGGCGTTCGGATGGGCTCGAAGGTTCCGAAGCAGTTTCTTGAACTTGACGGGAAGCCGGTTCTCGCCCATACGCTCGGGCTTTTCGAGGCGCATGAGAAAATCGACCGGATCCGCGTCGTCGCGGCGCGGGGGAACTTCGCGCGCGTCGAGGAAATCTGCCGCGGGTACGGGATAACCAAGTTCGACGGTGTTTCCGAAGGCGGCGCGAGCGCGCAGGACTCGATTTACTCGGGTCTCGTTTCCGCGCGCGCGGCCGGTTACGCGGACGATACGGTCGTACTCCTGCACGACGGAGTGAGGCCGTACGTTACGCCCGAGGTGATCGCGGAGAATATCGAGGCGGTCGAGAAGTTCGGTAACGCCGTCACTTACACGCCTTGCTACGAAACGATCGTCCTCTCGCGCGACGGCGCGAAAATCGACGCGATGCCGCTCAGGCGCGAGTCGTATACGGCGCAGGCTCCGCAGAGTTTCCGGCTCGGGGATATTCTCGCCGCCCACGAGCGGATTCGCGCGATGGAAGGCGGCTATATCGATATGGTCGACCAGGCGACGATCTGCCACAAGCTCGGGATCGGAGTTCATCTCGTCGAGGGAAATCGCGGCAATGTGAAAATCACCACGCCCGAGGATCTCGTGTCGCTCGAAGCGCTCATTAAATGGAGGCGGGAAAATGGCTGAAACGGTTCTCATTACCGGCGCGACGGGGCTCATCGGCTCGGCGCTCTCGCGGCATTTCGAAGCGAAGGGCTATGAAGTAATCCGGGCGCGTCGCGATATCGATGAAGCCGTGAAGTCGAATGTGCGGATCGATTACATCGTCCATACCGCTGCGATGACTTCCTCGAAGGCTTTCGTCGAGCAGCCGGTCGAAACGATCGACTCGGTCGTCTTCCTCACGAAGAAAGTGCTCGAGTTCGCGCGTGAGCGGAAAGTGAAATCGCTCGTCTACCTCTCGACGATGGAGGTCTACGGCTCGCCGTCGACCGACCCCGTCACCGAGAAGGACTACGGCTATCTCGATTCCGCCGCGGTCCGTTCGAGCTATCCCGAGGCGAAGCGCCTCGCCGAGAACATGTGTGTCGCCTACGCGAAAGAATACGGCGTTCCCGTCAAGATCGCTCGCCTCACCCAGACTTTCGGCGAAGGCGTGAAGTATGACGACGGGCGCGTCTTCGCCGAATTCGCCCGCGCGGCGATCGAGAGGCGCGATATAGTACTTAAAACCGAGGGCCGAACCGCGAGATGCTACTGTTACCTCGGGGACGCCGTCACGGCGATCGAGACGATTCTCGAAAAGGGCACGGACGGCGAGGCGTACAACGTCGCGAATCCGGCGACCTATTCGACGATCCGCGAGATGGCGGAGCTCGTCGCCGCCGCGAATCCGCCCGTCAAGGTCGTCATCGACACCGCCGGAGCGGAGAAGCGCGGTTTTGCCCCCGAGTTCCGGATGCGGCTATCGACCGTGAAGCTGGAGGCGCTCGGCTGGCGGCCCGAGGTCGATCTAGCCGAGATGTTTTCGCGCCTTATCGCCGATATGGCCGCGCGGAAGGAGGTATGACGATGTCGGAACCGGATCGGATACTCGTCATCAAGCACGGGGCGCTCGGCGACTTCGCGCTTGCGAGCGGAAAGATGAAGACCGTGCGCGCGCGTCACCCGAAGGCGCACATCGCGCTCGTGACCGAAGGCTTCCTGAAGGGGCTCGCCGAGTCGATGGGCTTGTTCGACGAGGTGATAATCGATTCGCGCGGGTATCATGTCGCGACCTGGTGGCGGGTCATAGTCCGCGAGATAGCGGGGCGCAAGTGGGACGCGATCTACGACCTCCAGTCCTCGAACCGCACGCTTTGCCGCTACTATCCGCTCGCGCTCGCGGCGACTCGTCACCGGCTGCGCTGGGCGCGCCTTGCGAAAGGCGGCGTCGTCTGGCGCGAGTCGTCCGGGAAGTTGCCGTTCTGTCCGTGGTTCTTCCGCAATCGCTTCGAAGAGGTGAAATGGCAGGAACGCGATCTTTCGATGTGCCACGGCGACCACGCCCATTTCGCGGAGCTCCCGCCGAAGTACGCGCTTCTGATTCCAGGATGCAGCGCGGGGAATACCCAGAAACGCTGGCCGCCCGAGCGGTACCGCGAGCTCGTGAAATTCTTCGCCGATCGCGGACTCAAGTCGGTCGTGATGGGGACTAAGGCCGAAGCGACAGAGATCAATGCGATCTGCGAAGGAAACCCCGACGCGGTGAACTTTCTCGGGAAGAGTTCGATCGCCGATATTCCCGATCTCGCGAACGGCGCGGAAATCGTCGTCGGGAACGACACCGGCCCTTCGCATATCGCCGACATCGCGGGCGCGAAGACGCTTTATCTTTTCACCGACTACGACTTCGGCCGCGCCGCGCCGAAGAACCGGCAGAACGCCCGAGCGCTCCACGCGGAGAAGATAGACGGCATCGCGACGGATTCGGTGAAAGCCGAACTCGCGTCAATGCTGGCGTAGCCTTCTCTTCGGTGATTACGACTTGAAGAATGATAAGCGATGAAGAAAAGACTCGATGTTTTGCTCGTTGAAAAAGGTCTCGCGGAATCGCGGACGCGCGCGCAGGCGCTCGTCATGGAGGGGAAGGTCCGCGTCGCGGGCCAGACCGAGTTCAAGGCCTCGCGCCAGGTCGACGATTCCGTCCCGGTGGAGATCGAGGCGCCGCCGCGCTTTGTCTCGCGGGGCGGCGAGAAGCTCGAGGGAGCGTTCGCCCTTTGGGAAAAGAGAGAAGAGAGAAGAGATAAGAGATTAGAGATAAGAGATAAGAGATTAGCTTTGGATTTAGATTTGGATTTGGATGTTGATGGGAAAGTGTGCATCGATGTAGGGAGCTCGACCGGGGGATTCACCGATTGTCTGCTGCAGCACGGGGCGAAAAAAGTGATGGCGGTCGACGTCGGGACGAATCAGCTCGCGTACAAATTGAGGAGCGATCCGCGCGTGTGGGTGAAGGAGAACTACAACGCGCGGTACATGAAGCCGGAAGATCTGCCGGAAGTCCCAGAAATCGCGGTGACCGACGTTTCGTTCATTTCGCTTAAACTCATTCTGCCGCCGATTCGGGGCGTACTCGCGCCGGGCGGAAAGATCGTCGCCCTCATCAAGCCCCAGTTCGAGGTCGGGAAGGGGAATGCGCCCGGCGGTCTCGTCCGCGACGACGCGCTCCGCGTCGCGGCGCGCGACGAAATCGTCCGCTTCGCGAAGGAGGAGCTCGCGCTCGAACTGCTCGGCCTTGCCGAGTCGCCGATCCGCGGGAAGGAAATGGGGAACTTAGAGTATCTATCCTACTGGAGGAAACCGCGGTGAGCTTTTTCAAGGCGTACGATATGCGCGGAACTTTCGGTGTCGACTTCGACCTCGACACCGTATACCGCGTCGGTCTCAATCTGCCGCGCGTCGTCGGCGGGAAGCACTGGCTCGTCGGCCGCGACGCCCGCGTGACGAGCGAGGCGATGCGCGACGCGCTCGTCTCCGGTCTCCTCGATGCGGGCGTCGAAGTGACCGACCTCGGGCTGTGCTCGACGCCGATGGTTTATTTCTTCACCGGCGAGGAGAATTTCGACGGCTCGGTGATGATCACCGCCTCGCACAATCCGCCCGGCGACAACGGCCTCAAGGTTTCTCGCGCGACCGCCTTGCCCGTCGGCTACGCGGATGGCCTCGACAAGCTTGAAAAGCTTGTCGAGGCAGTGCCTGGTGCTCGGTGCTCAGTGCATAGTGCTCAGTGCTTAGTGCATAGTGCGGGGGTGAGGACGATACATGATGCTTTGAATAGATATATCGCCTGGCAGAAATCCCACGGCGCACTAAGCACTAAGCACTATGCACTAAGCACTGATCGCGACGCGCGCGCAGCGCGCGTCGCGATCGACTGCTCGAACGGCATGGCGTCGCTCTTCGCGAAGGAATTGTTCCCGGGGGCGATACTTCTGAACGACCGGCTCGACGGGACCTTCCCCGCGCATTCGCCGAATCCGCTCAAAGCGGAGTCGCGTGAGCAGCTCGCGCGGTGCGTCCGCGAGAATCATCTCGACTGCGGCGTAATCTTCGACGGCGACGCCGACCGCGCGATGTTCGTCGACGAGAACGGAGATTTCGTGCAGCCCGATTATCTTGTGCCGGTCGTTGCGAAGGCGACCGCAGAGGAATTTATCGATTCGTCGATTCGTCGATTCGTCGATTCGGGAGATTCGGGGGAATTCGTCGATTCGTCGATTCGTCGATTCGTCGATTCGGGAGAGTCGGGAGATTCGTCGATTCGTCGATTCGTCGATTCGGGAGATTCGGGAAATTCGGGAAATTCGAGAGATTGTACGAATACACAAATCGACAAATCGACGAATCGACGAATTGATAAATTCTTTCCCGTGATCCACGACGTGCGCACGAGTCGCGGAGCGACGGAGTGCCTGAAGTCGTGGGGGTTCGAGCCGGTGATGGTGCCCGTCGGGCACGCGTTCGCGAAGCCGATCTTAAGAAAGGTCGGGGCGATCTGCGGCGGAGAGCTCGCGGGGCATTACTACTTCAAGGAATTCCACGGGTGCGACTCGGGCGCGCTCGCGGCGCTCCGTGTTCTCGGCGAGATCGCGGCGGCGAAGGCGCGCGGCGAGACATTCTCCGAAATGATGAAGCCGATATCGGGGCGCTACGCAAACTCGGGCGAGCTCAACTACCGGGTCGAGGACAAGGACGCGGCGATCGCGCGCGCTCTCGCGGTCATCGCGGAGAAGTTCCCGCGGGAAGTTTCGCGCTCGACGATGGACGGCGTTCGGATCGACTTCGCCGAGGGCTGGGTCTCGATAAGAAAGTCGAACACCGAGCCGTATCTTCGACTGCTCGTCGAGTGCGACACGCGCGAGCGGCTCGCGGATTGGACGCGCACCCTCGAATTCGCTATAATTGGCGGATAAATCTATGAACAAGAATATCGTCTGCATCGGCGCCGGGTATATCGGCGGACCCACGATGGCCGTCATCGCGAAAATGAATCCGGACCGCAAGGTCACGGTCGTCGACATCAACGAGGCGCGGATCAAGGCGTGGAACTCGAAGACGTTCGCGCTCCCGATCTACGAGCCGGGGCTCGTCGACGTCGTGAAGGAAGTCCGCGGGAAGAATCTCTTTTTCTCGACCGACATCAAGAAGGCGGTGCAGGAGTGCGACATCATCTTCGTCGGCGTCAACACCCCGACGAAGATGTTCGGCCGCGGCGCCGGCCGCGCGAGCGACCTCCAGTTCTGGGAAGCGACGGCGCGCGAAATCAAGGGCTGGGCGAAGGGCGAGAAGATCATCGTCGAGAAGTCGACCCTTCCCGTCAAGACCGCGGCCGCGATGGACGCGATTCTCAATTGCGAGGACGGCCCGCAGGGGACTGTCCCCGCGAAAAAACGATTTACAGTCCTCTCGAACCCCGAGTTCCTCGCGGAAGGTACGGCGATCAACGATTTGATGAACCCCGACCGCGTCCTGATCGGCGGGCCGGACACGCCCGAGGGGCGCGAGGCCGTGCGTGAGCTCACCGCGATTTACCAGGGCGCGGGAATGAAGTGGGTCCCGAGCTACAAGATCCTGACGACGAACGTCTGGTCCGCCGAGCTCACGAAGCTCGCCGCGAACGCGATGCTCGCTCAGCGCGTAAGTTCGGTGAACGCGCTCGCGGGGCTCTGCGAGGCGACGGGCGCCGATATCGACGAGGTCGCGCGCGTGATGGGCGCCGACCACCGCATCGGACCGAAGTTCCTGAAGGCGGGCCCCGGCTTCGGCGGGAGCTGCTTCAAGAAGGACGTCCTCAATCTCGTCTATCTCTGCGAGACGTTCGGCCTTCACACCGCGGCCGAGTACTGGGCGGGCGTAATCAAGATGAACGACCACCAGCAGGAGCGCATCGTCTCGCGGCTTTTCCGCGAGATGTTCAACACGCTCGCCGCGAAGCGGATAGCGATCTTCGGTTTCGCGTTCAAGGCGGATACGGGCGACACGCGAGAGACGCCGGCCGGGACCGTCGTCCGGCTCCTCGCCGCCGAACACGCCGCGATTTCGGTCACCGACCCGAAGGCGCTCCCGAACGCCAAGAAGGACCTTGCGGATCTTGATGGAATCGCCTTTGAGGCCGATCCGTACAAGGCGGCGAAGGACGCGGACGCGATCGTCGTCATGACCGACTGGAAGGACTATCTCGCGCTCGACTGGGCGAAGATCTACAAGTCGATGCGCAAGCCCGCGCTCGTCTACGACACCCGGAACTGTCTCGACGCCCGCGCGCTCCGCGCGCTCGGCTTTAAGGTTCTCAACACCGGAAAGTGAGATTTTTGAATATGACCATTCAGGAAGAAATCCGCGCGCTCGCGAAGGAGCGTAACGCGGTCATCCTCGCCCACAACTACCAGCGCGGCGAGGTGCAGGACGTCGCCGACTATACGGGCGACTCGCTCGAGCTCGCGCGCAAGGCGACCGAGGTCGACGCGGACGTGATCGTTTTCTGCGGCGTCTATTTCATGGCGGAGACTGCGAAAATCCTCAATCCCGCGAAGAAGGTCCTTATCCCCGACCCGACCGCGGGCTGCCCGATGGCGGACATGATCACCGGGGAACAGCTTCGAGCGCTCAAGGCGAAGCATCCGGGCGCGAAGGCCGTATGCTACGTCAACTCCACGGCCGAGGTGAAGGCCGAGTGCGATATGTGCGTCACGAGCGGCAACGCCGACCGCGTGATGAAGACTTTCGGCGCGGACGAGGAGATACTCTTCGTCCCCGACCAGCACCTCGGCGGACATATCGCGGGAATGCTCGGGCGCGAGTACACGCTCTGGCCCGGCTACTGCCCGACTCACGCGATGCTCACCGCGGCGAAGATCGCCGAGGCGCGCGCGGCTCACCCGGGGTGCCCCGTGATGGTCCACCCGGAGTGCGCGAAAGACGTCCGCGACGCGGCCGACGTCGCGCTCTCGACCGGCGGAATGTGCCGTTACGCGCGCGAGTCTGCGGCTAAGGAAATTATCGTCGGCACCGAGATCGGCATTCTCCATCGGCTTGAGAAGGAGAATCCCGGAAAGAAGTTCCATCCCGTCACCGACCGGCTCGTCTGCCCGAACATGAAGAAGACGACGCTCGAGAAGTTGCGCGATACCCTTAAGGAGATGAAGAACGAAGTCGTCGTCGAGAGTGATGTCGCCGCTCGTGCGAAGCGGGCGATCGAGGCGATGCTCGCGATCCCCTGAAATCGCGGCAGACGGGGGATGAAAAAAATAAAATACCCCCCTTGCCAAGATCGAGCGGATTATGGTAGAATGTAAGGCGTCTTCGGGAATCCAGGCGGGTTTCGGACATATGAGTCCGGGCCTAGGAGAAACCGGGCTCAATGAAAATCGTTGACCTGCTAGGATGTCCGGAGGTCGGTCAACCCGAGCTGAACACAAACGGCGAGGGGAGGCTGAAAGGCATAACATGTGTGCCGACCGCGGTTCCACGGGTTTTAACAAGGGGACTCGGCAAGATACCGCCGGAATAAATGGATCAACCGGGTAGCTCCGGTCAAGGGGAAAGCGAAAGTCGGTACCTTTGAGAAAAGCAAAAGGAAACAAGACAACAATGAAGAAGCTCATGATTGCTGCCGCCGTTGCGGCCATGACTGCTGGTGCGTTCGCCGCCTGCTCGGTCGATGACGAGGACACCACCTGCGCGACCGTGTTCGAACTCAAGGCCTCGGGCAAGATCTCCGGCGCCAAGTCGACGAAGGTTGACTACAAGGTCAACAAGTCGCTCTCCGCCAAGGGCTACCTCCTCATCGACGCCGAGTACACCGCTGAAGCGCTCGTCGCGTTCAAGTACAAGGGTGTCAAGTACGCCGCTGATATCGAGGACGGCGAAGTTATCGAGTTCGCGGCCTATGGCAAGAACACCGATCTGTTCAACAGCGAAGCGTTCAAGCCTGGCAAGAGCTACAAGCTCGAGGCCGACCTCGGCGTTGTTTTCGACGAAGCCGACGTTGGTGACGCTGGTCTCACGCTCGTCATGTCGACCTTCGGCAAGATCAAGGCGAAAGTCAGCAAGGCTACGGACGAGAAGAAGTCCGGCTGCACCATCATCCCCGGCAACTCCGGCTGCATCCCGTCCTATACCCCCGTCAAGTTCTCCGGTTATTTCGCCGGCTACTTCGATGATTGCTATGACGTGATCGACGAAGCGATCCTCAACAGCGATTGCGAGTTCGAGATCGATCCCGCCTACAACCTCGTCGGTGGTAAGGTCACTCTCAAGTACAAGGACATCACTCCTGCCGCCGCCGCCATCAAGTTCGCGGACAAGAACGCGAAGGCGACCTGGCTCGGCGAAGATGACGAGGACTAATTAGATCGACGCAAGTCGTCTATAAATCCCGAGGCGGCATATCTAGAAATAGATGTGCCGCCTTTAATGCAAAATGAAGACCGTTTTAAGCTTATCACTCTTGGTTCTGCTCTCTGTCACGAGCGGAACGTCTGTGTTCGCCGCGCCGGGCGGCGAATCGCGGGTTTCATCGATGGTCGGCGCCGACGGGCGTATCGATCTCCTGGGTCTTCAGCAGAAATGGGGCCGGAGGAAACACTCCCCTGCTATCTCCACCAACGATCTCGAGTTCGTCAATTGGGCCGAGACGAATGTCGTCTGTCGGGCGGGTGACGACAGTCTTACCTGGGGCGTACTCAAGCCCGCAGTGGATTTTCAGCTCAAGTATCATCCGGCGGCTTTGCCGGCCGGTTCGACTTTTAACGATATCGCGATTTTCTCCGCAATCGCTAAACGTAAAATTGCGAGCGGACTTGTAAAAAGTTATCTTTCAACGGCGGTCCTTGCCGACTACGCGCGTAAGCAGGGCGTTGTCGCCGCCGACTCGTCGCGTTCGCGGGAAAGAGCGATCGCGGGCGCGGTCGCTTCGGTTCCGCCCGAACAGCGCGAGGAAATGGCGGCGATGCTGAAGGATCCCGCGTCCTACTATTCCCGTCGTATCGATAACGTACTTTTAAGCGAAGCCTTCGTCGAAACGAGGATTCGCCCGACAATTACCGTAAGCGACGACGAAGTCACTAACGCGATAGCCCGCTGTCAGGCGTCAATCGCCGAGGCGGCGGCGAAGAATATCGAAATCCGCGAGTCGATGATCAAGCTCCTAGCCGATCTTCGCGACGGCAAGGAACAGTTCGAGACCGCGGCAGAGCGTTTTTCCGATTGCGACTCTGCCGACGACGGCGGCTATATGGGCGAATTCGATACGACGAGCGAACTGCTCCCGGAACTCAAGGACGTCGCTTTCGCGCTCCCGACCAACACCTTGAGCGAAGTCATTGAAACTCCGCATTCTTTCAATATCCTCAAGGTGACAGCTCACCGCAATCCCGGCGACCCCGTCCCGGGCGAAGACGATGAAACCGAAGACAACGAGGCGGTTACACTTTGGCAGATCGAACGCGATAAGATTCAACCGCCCGATCCCCTCGACGAGGGAAAAGCGCGAGAATACGTCTATTCCGAGAAGCTGATCGCGGCCGTCGAGCAGGCGAAAGCCAAGGCGATCGAGGAATCTAAACCGTACAGTCCGTTCGCCCGCAAGAAGGACGAGAAGAAGGTACAGAATTTACTTCAAAGAATTCGCAAACAAGAACAAAAGAAGCAGGCGGAAAATGAAAAATAAAATCAAGGCATTGATCGCGGTCGCGATGATCGCGGTCGCTACTGTCGTTCAGGCGATCGATCTCGCCTATCCGGTCTATTCGACCGTCACTCCGGGCGCGTGGACATCAAACCGCAGCGCGGCCATCGCGTACGCGCAGAAGAACCACATGCCGCTATTCGCCTTCTGCGGAACGCCTACCTGCGACTACTGCAACAAGTGCAAGAAGAACGCGCTCAACACTTCGACTTTCGCGAGCTGGATGAGCAGCAAGAAGATTGTCCTCGTCTACATTTCGAAGGATATCTCCAGCTCTTCCGATCCCGATTGGTCCTGGGTAAGCCAGAATCAGTTCGGCACTTTCCCCGCCTGCTGCGTCTACTGGCCGAAGTCGAACGGCACGACCGTTTATAAATCATTCACCGGTCGCAGCGGCAAGATGACGATGGCGAACGGTAAGGCCGCGAGCGGCGCGAACATGGCCGTTCAGCTCGTGAACGCCATCAACAGCTACATCACCGGGTGGTCGCCGACCCCGCCGACTTCGCAGTTCTCGCTTTCGAGCACCTCGGTCGTGATTGGCGAGGGCGACACCAAGTCGCTCAGCGTTACCCGCTCCGGCGGCACCGCGGCGCTCACCGTCACGCTCACGATTCCCTCGGGCTCGCCAATCACTTTCAGTGACGGCTCGCTCACGAACAAGCTTACCTGGGCGGCCAACACGACCGGCGCTAAGTCCTTCGCCATCAAGGCCCCGTCCGACGAGGACGTCACGTCGAATATCGTTACCAAGGTGACGATGTCGGTTCCCGCCTCGACCTCGGCCACGCCGACGAAGAACAATACGCCGACCTTGACCGTGACGGTTTCGGATGAGTTCGTCTATGACTACAGCTGGCTTTCCAACATCACGGACATATTCGGCGACTGGGACTCGACCGACGCGAACGATCTTACCGTCAAGTCCGGCGACGCGGCGATGGATTCGCTTAACCTTCACGTCTGTAAGAGCGGCATCATCGACGTCACCATGGCTTCAAACAATACCGCGAAGGTGACGTTCGGTCTCGGGAATAAGACCTATACTGTCGATAACGACTACCTCGACGAAACGATCCAGATCAGTGTCGCGAACGGCGATACGCTCAGCGTCTCGTCGCTGAGCGGCATCTGCGCCATCGAGGAGATGGACTTCCTCGAGTTCACCGCGCCGACGATCACGAAGCCCGCGAACGGCGCCGGCATCGCCAAGGATTCGCTCAAGAAGAATAACACTCTCGCCAATCTCGCCTGGACGGCGGTCACCGGGGCGACGAAGTACATCGTCAAGATCGGCGGCAAGGAATTCGAGACGACCGCGACCACGCTCAACCCCGTCGCGCTCGGCGCCGTCAGCACCGACGGTACGACCGATACCGCCTACAGCTGGTCGGTGACCGCGGTCCGCAGCGCGGGCGAGGGGATCGAGCTCGGTAACGACATGTCGGCCACCGCGTCGGCGAAGTTCACCCTGACCGTCCAGCCCACCTTCAACCTCAATGTCACCGCCGCGACCCTCGTCAAGAAAGTCTCGGGGACGATCTCCGTCGCCGCCTCGGGCGCGCCCGGGATCACCTACTCGGCGAGCGGACTTCCGGCCGGCATGTCGATCAACGCGTCGACCGGCATCATCTCCGGAACGCCCAAGAAGATCGGGACCTACACGATCACGGTGACCGCGAAGTCCTCGAACGGCCACTCCGCCTCGAAGACGATCAAGGTCACGGTCGGCAAGCTCCCGACCTCGACGCTCAAGGGCAAGTTCTACGGTTACGCGATGGGCCCGAACGGCGCGGCGAACGCCGGTTATCTCGTCAGCATCAACTCGTCCGGCAAGGTGACGGCGAAGAAGATCACCGCCTCCGGTACGGCCAAGGTCGCGGCTTCGCTCCAGGTTTCCTACGCGAGCGGCGCGCAGAAGTACGTCCTCACGATGGACGGCAAGAGCTGGACCTACGCCTCGAACGGTTTCACGAGCGGCTTGTCCGTAATCCGCAAGCAGGCCACGAACGCCGCGCTTAACTCTTACAGCAATCTCGCCGTTCTCGGCGCGTCGAACACGGTCAAGGGCTACCTCACCGTCAAGGTCACTGGCGGCAGGAAGGCGAAGGTCGTCGGGTACATCGGTGGCACCAAGGTCGGCAAGTCCGTCAATCTCGCCGTCTCCGGCTCGACCGGCACGGGCTACTTCGGCGTCGGCGGCGTTTACGGTACGGTCAGGGTCGTCGCCGGGAGCGGCGCGGCCGCGACGACGGTCGTCGTGAACGGCTCGCTCGCGACCGCTACGGGCTGCAAGTTCGCGAGCTCCATGGCCGCTTCGACGATGTCGGGCGCGAAGCTCACTTCCGGCGGCTCCGCCGCGACGGTGACCGTCTCCGGCGACAAGATGTCGATCGCTTCGCCGAACAAGCTTTCGTGGAAGAAGGCGGTCGGTACTTTCAAGGGGAAGTTCAACGGCCAGTCCTATAACGGCGCGTTCGTCAGGATCAACGGCGTCTGGCGCGGTTACGGCGTCACGACCGGAGGAACGCCGGTAGTCATCGCAAAATAATGAAGATTCAGAGATTCCTCGGAGCCGGCATCGTCGCTTTCGCGACATGCCGGGCTTCGTTTTGTTTCGGCGCGACTTCGTTCACGGTGGAAGGCACCGTGAACTCGCGCCTTGAGGCCGTTCCCGGCGTGACCGAGAAGGTCACGGTTCCGCTCACCCGCACCGAGACCGCGGCCGTGACGGAGTATCTCGTCTCGTCGGAAGGCGAAGTCGAGGTGGCTTGGTCGGCGAATCAGCTCCGCGCCTATCCCGAAATCAGTGTGGCGACGATCGCCGAAGGTGAAAATCGCGCGATTACGCTACTCGATTCTTCCCGGGCGACCGTCGCGAAGACGACCGTTATCGGCGTGAGCGCGCCGGAACGCTCGGTCACGAACCCAGCGTGGATCGGCGAACAGTACTTCGACGAGCTCGGCTGGGGCGAGTGGACGATGGACCTCGATACGGCGCTTGAGAAGGTGAATATCGAAGGCGGCGACGCCCGCGTGCTCGCGATGGTCGCGGGCGAGCTCTGGTGCCCGCACTGTCAGGCGATGACGTCGAACTGCCTCGAAAAAGCGGAATTTCTCGACTGGGCGCGCGACAACCGCGTGGCGCTCGTCTACATCGACCAGGCCGACGGACAGGTCGCTTACGACGACTGGGAGGAGTCGATCGGGTCGATTCTGAACTGGAACGCAGATTCCCTCCCCCGCTCCGGCCGGGCCGGGCGCTCGGGCGCGGCGTATCTTTCGCGCCACGGCGTCAGCGCGGATGACGCGAAAGCGGTTTACGAGCGCAATTACACTCTCAGCACTTCGACCTGGCGCGCGCCTTCGTCGACCGCGAAGCGGCTCGGCAACCCGACTTTCCTGATGCTGAACGGAAGCGGCGAGATTACCGCGCGGGTGAACGTGCTCGACGATTCCGACGCTTACCCGGTCGCGGAAAACGTCGCCCGCTTCGACGCGGCGCGAAAGCTCGAGTCCGAGGCGGACGGCGAGCCGACGACGACCGCGCTTTCGGTCGCGATCGACTCCTCGCTCGCGGCGACGCTCCAGATCAACGCGGCGACGAAGTATGCGCGCGTCGACGGTCTGAGGACGGGGCTCGTCGAGTTTTCGTGGAACGAAACGACGTCCACGGCGTATCCGGTAACGATCGGCGTCTATTCGGGATCGGCCGACAGTCTCACGCTCCTCGCTTCCGGCGAAGGCTCGGTCGATTTCGACATCACGCCCGACATCCGCGATGCGGATGAGCTCTGGGTCGGGATCACGTCGTTCGAGGACGCGTCGTCGTCGCGTTATCTCGGGAAAGCGATGGAGATGATGGGCGAACTCGACGTCACCCTTATCGAACAGCCGGGAGAAATCGCCTTCGCGCGCGAACGGACGATGTTCTTCGAAGTCGGCGGCACGGGCCTCGTCGAGGTCGTGCGCTCGGGCGGCAGCCTCGGCGAGCTTTCGGTTTCGGTCGCGCGCACGGGCGGCGACGCCGTCAACGGTAAGCGCTACGTCTGGACCGACACGGTCCTCACCTGGGCCGACGGCGAGAAAGGCTCGAAGACGATTCCGTTCAAGGTAATCGATGACGGCGTCGCCGAAGGGCGCGAAACGTTTACGCTCGCGCTCGCGGCATACGGCTCGACGCCGGCGGAATATGTCGTTTCGCCTTCAAGCTGCGTCGTCACGATAAACGATTCGACGCTTCCCGAACTCGAGCAGGATTTCTACGACCTCGAATACTATTACGGTTTCAATGTCCGCGAGGCGCTGCCGCTTGTCAACGTGACTTCTCCCGAGCAGATCCGCGCGAAACGCGTATCCGGCAGCCTTCCGCCCGGTCTCCGGGTCAAGTACGATAAGAAAACCGCCTCCTTCGTACTCAAGGGCGTTCCGACGGAGAGCGGAACCTACTACTTCGTCTACCATTTCGCCGAGCGTCGGAACGGCGAACGCGAATACGGCGCGGACGTCGGCTTCCGAATCAAGGTCCGGCGCGTCAACCGCGCCGCCGAGATGGGGTCCGATCCGGTGAATCCGCTCGCGTTCGTCCCAGTTTCGCGGAAGATCGTTCCGCTGTACGATGCGGCTGTCGGCTACACGCGCCTCGCGGGTCAGCTCAAGGTTTCGATTTACGCCTCCGGTCGCGTGAGCGCCGCATATTACGGCATCCGCGGCAAGGCCACGTTCTCCGGCAGATGGAACGACTACGATAAGTCGACCGGTGCCGTGATCGCTAACTTCACGAAGGGCGATTCCTCCTGTGCGCTCGAGATGAGCCCGGACGGAGCGTTCACGGCGACGGTAACGGACGCGAAGCGCGGCGGAATCGAGCTCGAGACTCTCGGTGAGGCGCTACCGCTTACGAGCTGCCGCGCGTACGTCGGCCACTACACGGTGACGCTGCCCGTCCCCGATACGACCGGCGAACTCGTCGACAGCGGTACCGCCTGGTTCGCGCTCGAGGTGTTTTCGTCGGGCGCGGTGAAATACTCCGGCGTCGCCGCGAGCGGCAGAAAGCTGAGCGGGAAGTCGGCGCTCGTCGCCGACGCGAACGGTACGACGATTCCGATTTTCGTCTCGAAGTCGAAGGGCAAGCTCTATCTCGGCGCCGCGCTCGCGGTGCTGCCGAACGCGAAGGAGGAATACGAGGGCGGGAACCCCGTCATCATCTCTTCGCGCGACGGCGTGACCGCCTCGTGGTCATACAAGGACGGCGACGCGGATGTCGTTCAGGACCTGCTCGTCTACGGCGGGTATTACATGCCGAACTTCGACCTCTATACCTGCTGCCTCGATAAATACGAGACGACGCGGTTCAACGTCGAGTTCGATCTTTCGCGGATTCCCGCGGCGATCGGCGTAAGTTCCGTCGATTCCGCCTCGGTGATGGTGGTCGAGCGCGGCATCGGCATCGTCTATTCCGACCCCGGCTTCACGCTCAAGGCGAAACCGAAGACGGGCGAGATTTACGGCCGCACGAAGATTCTCTTCGCCGACGGTCAGCGCGTCACCTGCACCTATCGCGCGGTGGCGCTCCCGGGCTGGATCGACTGCGGCTGTTCGGCCGAGCCGCCGCCCGAGCGTCCGCTCGTTTCCGGGACGGCGTATTTCAAGCTCAAGTACAACGGGCGGCTCGTCCGCTACACGATCCCCGTCGATTTCGAGGCGGTTTACTGACGATGACGAAACTCGGCGCCATAGTGGAGAAGCTCAGAGCCTTCGCCTCGAAGGACGCCTTCCCGTATATCGTGATCGCGGTGATCGGGGCGGTCGTCGCGACGGTCGCGACGATTCACCCGCTCGCCGCGACCGACACCTTCAACCGTTACGCGCCGATGGCGAGAGCGTTCGCCGAAGGCGACTGGTACGGGGCCTTCCACCCGCGCTTCGGCGTCGGCTTCCAGGTTCTCACCGGGTCGCTTACCTGGCTCACCGGGCTCGACGGCTATCGTTCGTGCTCGCTCGTCTCGACGGTCGCGTGGGCGCTTTCGATGGTGCCGCTCTTTCGAATCGCGGATCGGCTTTTCGGGCGCACCGCGGCGTGGTTCGCGCTCGTTCTTTTCGCCATCTGTCCGCAGACGCTCGTCTGGTCGTTCAAGGGCTTCCGCGAGTCGTTCAAGATGCTCGGGGCTCTGCTCGCGCTCGATGTGATGACCGGCTGGCGGAAGGGCGGATGGACGCTCGTCGCCGAGGCGGCCGCCGCGCTCGCGTCGCTTATCCTCTTCAAGGTCGACGCGGTCGTGATCGGAGGTCTCTTCGTATGCTGCGTTCTCGCGGTCGACCGCTTCCACCCGAGGTCGCTCGTTGTCGCCGCGACGGGCGCGATCCTCGTTCAGCCGATGTGCTGTCTCGTCTATTCCTGGACCGGGTGGTGGCTCCCGGCCGTTCAGTACATATCGCTCGCGGAGCGGGTGTTCGGAGGGTGATATGGTTCAGACGGTAATGTCCTTCGCGGCGGGTACGCCGATCGCCATCATCCTTATCGGGGCGTACTACGTCCTCTTTTCGCCGATTTCCTGGGGCGCGCTCGTCGGGAGAATCTGCGCGCGGAAGTTTACGCGCGGCGAGATCGTCGCGATCGCGTTCTTCGCCGTTTGCGTAGTTTTAGAATGGATCGAGTACTCGACGAAAGGGCGGCTTTCCGGCGCCCTGTCGCTTACCGGCGGCGAAACCTGGGGGCTCGTTCGCTATTTCGGGACCTTTGCGCCGATTCTCTGGCTGTGGCTCGCCTGGCTTCTCGCGAAACTCTGGAGCGTCCGCGCGCGCTGGCCGCGCTACGTGCTTCGACTGCTCGTCATCGGCGCGCTCGGGTATGTCGTATGGTTCGAGAATATCGCGTATTTCCACGATCAGATGACCTTCAGCAACGCCGAGGACGTCTGGACCGCCGCGAAGGCGGTCGCGCCGATCATCAAGGCCGATTACAAGGGCCCGGCGAAACGCAGGTTCTGGCCCAGCTGGGGCGAATACCACGGCGTCAACCGTCCATGCGTCTTCGGCGGCTGGGGCGCGGCGGCCTGGGAGGCCGGCGGCAGTTCCGAGGGCGCCAACCGCAAGGACTACCCCGGCAAGGAAGATTACCTTTTCGTCCGGGCGGGCGAGGGCTATTACGGCCAGACCAAATTCGAGCATAAGAAGTACAAGATCGTCGCGAAGGTCGACGGCGTCTTCGGTGAGTGGTATCTTTTGCGTCGAAAGGGCGCCTGGTAAAAAAAAAAAACTTCGTCATCGCTGCGGCCCGGCCGCATATCGGATGATGGAAGGATAAAAGAAAATGAAATACATCCAAGCTTCGGTAATCGTGCTCCTCCTCGCATTCGTGGCGTTCGGCGCATGGAGATTCTTCAGTCCCAATGTCATGAAGGACAGGAATGCCGGGAAGACGCTCGTCTCCCATGTAGAGCGGCCTGTCGTCGAGGAAGTGAAGCCAGCTCCCGCGGTCGCGGTGAAGACGGAAAAGAAAGTCGGCGTAGCGAAGCGCGTCAAGGAGGCGAAGATCGTCAAGCCGCGCCCGCGCGGCGATGAGGTCGACGATTTCCCCGAAGAGTCGGAAATCCCGGCCGCCGACCGGCCCTACGTGAAGCGCGTCAGAAAGGCGCTTGAGGCGGAGAATGTCGAGGAAATCATCGCCTGCGCCGAGATGCTCGCGAAGAGTCGCAACCCCGAGGTCCGCTCGGGCATGGTGAGCGCGCTTCAGTGGTGCGGCCGCTCGGCGATGTCGGAACTCGTCAACTTCATGGCCGACCGCGACGACGACGTCCGCACCGAGGCGCTCGACGCCTGGAGCGACGCGATCGACGAGATCGACAGCCCCACCCTCAAGCGCGACCTTCTCCTCGCCTCGATGCTCGCGATCACCGATTCGGATTCGCTCGAGAGCCTCGCGGTCGAAGTCTCGGATCTCCCGAACAGTTATCAGATCGATATCTATTCCGCGCTTATCGAGAGCGAGAACCGCGCGGCGATCGAGGTCGCCCGCGAGGAATACGAATCGCTGACCGACGAGAATTACACGAGTCGCGAGTCCGCCGAGCGCTGGCTCGTCGAGAATCCCGACGACCCGATCGAGCTTCAGGACGTAGTGGAACGCGACGCGGCCGCCGGCGTCGAGACGCCCGAGGCTGTCTCGACCGCCGCCGCGAGCGAGGCGGAATAATGAAAGGGAAGCGATACTGAAAATACGGAATATATTCGGCGGAAGGTGTCGGGTCGTCGTACTGATGGCGACCGACGCCCTTTTGCTTTTCGGTGTATGGGCGCTCCTCGTCTGGGGGCTAAAGGCGCTCGGAATAACCCAGTACCGCTACGGCTGGAGGTTTTATCTCAACCTCTGGCCGATGCTGCCCGCCTGCATTTTCATCAATCTGCTCTTCCGGCTTTATCACGGGAATCCGCTTTATCCCTCTGCGCCGCTCCCGCCCGTCGAGGAGATGCGCCGTCTCGCCGGCTCCGCGTTCATCACCCACATCGGCGCGCTCGCGGTACTCGTGATGGTTCAGCAGACCTCGCGCGAGTATTCCCGGCTTATTTTCTTCTGGGCGGGCTTCATCGCCGCCGCGCTCGCCCAGCCCGCCCGCGATCTCGTGCGTTATCTTCTTTTTAAACTCGGCATCTGCCAGATTCCGGTTTCGCTCCTCGGCTCGGGCGCGGCGGCCGACCACGTGCGTTCGTCCTTCGCGAAGAACGCGTACACCGGTTTCCGGGTCGCCGCCGCTTTCGACGATTCCGACCGCGACATCGTCCCCCGCTCGCGCGAACTCGGGGTGAAGCTCCTCGTCGCGTGCGAGGATATGCGCCTTCTCGGCTGCCGGCTACGCGAGCTTACCGAGTGGTTTTATTACATCGAGTATCTGCCGACCGCGTCGATCTTTCCCGTGTTCGGTTCGCGCACGGTTTCGTTCGACGGTCTCGGCGGCGTCGAGATGGTTAACCCGTCCCACCAGCTTCTTCCGCGTTTCGTCAAATGGCTCCTTGATAAGACGCTCGCGGTCGTCGCCTTCGTTCTCCTGTCACCGTTTTTCGTGATCGTTCCGCTGCTCGTAAAGCTCACGAGCCGCGGGCCGGTATTCTATCGCCAGAACCGGCTCGGGCGCTACGGCAGGCCGATCAGGGTCTGGAAATTCCGCTCGATGTACGTCGACGCCGACGAGCGGCTCGAGAAGATACTCGCCGCCGACCCGGCAGCGGCGGAAGAGTGGAAGGCGAACTTCAAACTGCGGAACGACCCGCGGGTCACTCCGCTCGGGAAGATACTCCGCAAGACGTCGATCGACGAATTCCCGCAGCTTTTCAATGTCTTCGCGGGCGACATGGCGCTCGTCGGTCCGCGCCCGATCGTCAAGGACGAGGTCGAGTACTACGGTTCCGCCTACGAGGCGTTCGCGTCCGTGAAGCCCGGGATCACCGGTCTCTGGCAGGCGTCGGGACGGAGCGATACTTCCTACGAGCGCCGGGTCGCGCTCGACGTCGAGTATGTTCTCAACTGGTCGCCGTGGCTCGATATCTGGATTATCATCAAGACTTTTTTCTCGGTGCTGACGATGAAGGGGTCGTGCTAGCATGATCGTCTACGCCGTCGCGACCGCCATCGCCTGTCTTTTCGCCTGGTACGCGCCACGATGCGAAAAGCGGGCGCTTCGCTGGAGCTGCATGGCGCTGAGCGCGTTACCGCTTTTTCTCGTGGCGGCCGCGCGGTGGGGCGTCGGAACCGATGTGAATTTTCTGTACCTCCCGCAGTTCACCGCCGTCGAGTGGCATTATTCCGGCGAGGGACGCGAGACCGCGTGGGACCTCTACCGGCCGTTCTACCGGGCGAAAATGTGGTTCTGGAAGGCCGGCTCGCCGCTGTACGCGGCTCAGGTTTTCTGGCGCAAGTTCAATTACGAAGAGCCGGGTTATCGCTGGCTCGTTACTCTGATTGTCAATTGCGGCGGCGGTTTTCGATGGTTCCTCGCGATCACGTCCGGGATAACCTCGGCGCTTGTCTTTACTTCGATCTGGCGCCAGAGCCGTTATCCGGCGCTCGCGATATTCTTTTTCGTCACCACCAGCAACTATTTCGTTTCGCTCAATATCGTGAGGCAGTATATCGCCGTCGCGCTTGTGCTCCTGGCGGTCGAATTTGCCGTGAACCGGCGGTATTTCAGTTTCCTTGTCGCCATTGCCTGCGGCGCGCTCTTCCATCGAACCGCGATGCTCGGCGTTCTCGTGCTTCCGCTCGCGTTCCTGAAGCCGGCGCTCAACCCGCTCTGGGGTTTTGCGGCGGTCGGCGCCGCTTATCTCGCCTCGTTCGTCGTCGTCCCGTTCTTCCGGGCGGTGCTGCCGATTATCGGTTGCGGAATCTACCTTAAGTATTTCGGGTCGAAATTTTCGCGCGACGGTTTCGAGACGATATTCTTCCTGATCAATCTTTGCTTTATGTGTCTCGGCGCGTGGTATCTGCGGCGCGCGGCGAAGGGAAACCGGTTCGTCGTCTGCTGGTACTGGATGACCGTCGTCGGCACGATGTTTCTCGCGCTCTCGGGAGTGGTGCCGCTTATGAAGCGCGTCAATTATCTTTTCGCCGCGCCGCAGTTTCTGATGCTGCCGGAACTGATCGCGGCCGAGGAGAATCGCCGGCTCAGATGGGCGCTCGGGATTTTAATCGTAATCGGCTTCGCGGCGGAAACTTATGTCGCCGTCTGCGTTCTCAACAAGAACGAACCACTGCCTTACAGGATAGCTCCGTGAAAAATCACATCAGATTACCGGAAATCGATATCGCGCGAGGGCTGCTCGTACTCCTCGTTGTCGTCGGACATACCGTGCAGCAGTTCCCCGGGACGGGCGAATTCTGGCGTATCGTCTACAAGAGTATCTACGCCTTCCATATGCCGGCCTTCGCCGCGGTGGCGGGGCTCTGCATGTACAAGGCGGCGGGTTTGAGCGGCTGGCGCGAGCGCTGCGACTATCTCGGCTCGCGGGCCCTGCGCCTGCTCGTACCGTATTGCGTATGGGGCGGGGTGTATTTCGCGCTCCGCGCGATCTTCCCCGGCTCGATTCGCGTACCGTATTACAACAATCTCGCCTGGATGTTCCCGCTCGGCTATTCGCCCGCCGGCGCGACCTGGTTCCTGTGGGTGCTGTTCGTCGCGTCCATGACGGTCACGCTTTGCGGCAAGTGGTGCACGCGGCTCATTACGGTACTCGTTTTCGGCGGCGCGGCGATACTCTTCAAAATGTACGTGCCGTACACGCGCTATCTTCCGAGTGCCTGCTACCAGCTGCCGATTTACATTTTCGCGGTTTCGCTCGGCGTTTACATGCGGAGCAACTACGAGGCGATCAAGCGCGCGCTCGCGAAGCCCCTGGTGTTCCTCGCGCTCGCGGTTCTCTTTTCGCTCGCGGTTTCGCTCGTTCATTTCCAATGGACAGCCTGCCCGAAGTTTCCGCGATATATCTTCGCGTCGGCTCTCGCGCTGCCGTTCTTCCTTTCGCTGTCGCTGATGATCGAACGCTTCACGGCGTTCTTCCCCGCCGTCATCGCGTTTCTCGGCACCGAAGCGATGGCGATCTACATGTTCGGCGAGCCGATAAAGCAGGCGTCGCGGAAGATATTCGTCGGGCGTTCCGTCCCGCTCGAGCTTTCCATGTTCGGGATGATGGCGCTCATGATCGTCCTTTCGATTCTGATCCACCGGCTCGCGGTCGCGCGATCGAAATGGCTCTCGCTGCTCCTTGTCGGCGAGGCGAAATCGCCGGGCGAGAGGTCCGCCTCGTCCGGTCTCTCCACGGTGGACGCGTTCAAACATCTCAAGGCGGCGGACGCGATAGAAATCGACGACGCCGCGCTCAGGCGGCTGCAGCTCGTTCTCGTCGGCATCGTCGGCGATATCGCGAAGGTGTGCGACGAGAACGGAATCGTCTACATGCTCGGCGGCGGCTCGGCGCTCGGCGCCCGGCGCCATCGCGGCTTCATCCCGTGGGACGACGACGTCGACATCAACCTCCCGCGCGCGGATTACGACCGGTTCATTCCGCTCTTCCGCGAGCGCTTCGGCGATCGCTACGACATCCACACCCCGGAGGAAACCCGGGGCTACGGTCTCGCGCTCGGGCGAATACGTCTCAAGGGGACGAGCGTCAGAACGCGCGAGGATCTCGCGAACGGTCAGAAGGAGTGCGGCGCATTCGTCGACCTTTTCATTATTGAGAACACGTTCGACAATCCCGTCTTGAGAGCGGTTCACGGGTTCGGCTGCCAGGCGCTCGGGCTGCTTTATTCCTGCCGCAAGTTCTTCTACGAGCGCCGCTACACCTGGCGCTGGGCGAAGGAGAACGGAACGGCTTCAATGGCGTTCAGAGTGAAACTCGCAATCGGCATCTTCCTTTCGCCGCTTTCGCTCGACTTCTGGACCCGGCTGTGGAATCGCTGGAACCGGCTCTGCCGCGACGACCGGTCGAAGTTCGTGACGATTCCCGTCGGTCGCCGTCACTTCTGGGGCGAGATGGGACCGCGCGAGGATATCGCGACGGCCGGCGAGGCGCTCTGGGAAGGCGAGACGCGAAAGTGCCCGAAGAATCTCGACGGTTACCTTAGGCGTTTGTACGGCCCCGATTACATGACCCCGCCGCCGCCGTCGAAGCGCGAGAAGCATACGCTCTTCGCGCCGTTCGATCTCGGCCAACCGAAAGGCGAAGCGTGAAATGCCGCGCGTTTCCGTTATAATGCCCGTCTACAATACGGGTAAGTATCTTCGCGAGACGGTCGATTCGCTCCTTAAGCAGACTTTCCGCGACTTTGAACTGATTCTCGTCGACGACGGTTCGACGGATGGTTCCGGCGACGCCTGCGACGCGTACGCGGCGAAGGATCCGCGGGTCCGGGTCAAGCACGGCCGCAACGGCGGAATCTGCGCTTCGCGCAACGCGGGCCTCGAGCTCGCGCGCGGCGAATGGGTCGCCTTCAGCGATCATGACGATTATGTCGAGCCGGACATGCTCGCGACGCTCGTCGCGGCGGCCGGGGCTTCCGGCGCTCCGCTCGTGAAGTGCAATCATGTGACGCTGCGCCGCGCTCCGGACGGAAAGACCGCGCCGGAGTTCTCGGGCTGGCGCCGGGCGAGCGGCGATTTCGCGCCCGCGGAACTGCTGACGCCAGGCGACATTCCTTTTTTCAAGTTTCTCGCGGGGACGATCTGGGACGGGCTTTATCTGCGGAGTCACCTCGAGTCGCGCCGCCTTCGCTTCGATACCCGCTTCAAATACGGCGGCGAGGACTGCGATTTCATGGTTCGCCTTCTCGCGACCGTCGATCGTCTCGCCTGGGTGGAGACTTCGCTTTACCGGCATTATTACAATATCGGGACGAGCACTTCGTCGGGTTTTCACCCGGAACTCCTTGAAGATTACCTCCGCACCGCGAAGCTCGAGCGCGAGCTCTTCCCCGCCGCATTCGCGGACGTCAACGCGCGTTTCGCCTCCTTCGCCGAATGGACAGTACCGGCCATCCATTTCGTTTTCCGGAATTCGGGCGGGCGGGTGAAATATTCGGAGCGATCGCGCTGGATTCGCCGCTATTACGGCGAACTCGTCGGCGCGGGCGCGCGCCCCCGCATGGCGGGGCTGCCGCTCAAGCGAAAGCTGCTTCTCGCCGCCGTCCGGACGCGGCTCGAAATACCTTATCTCATCTTGAAGAATCTCGCGCTCGCTTTTCGGAAACATCGCGGAATGTTATAATAAGACCGATGAATCAAAGCGCGAGAGCAGAAGAAAAAGAAGATCAAGCCGCCGAAATCCGGCGGCTTGAAGCGCTCGTCACGCTCGAGCGCCGGATGAATGAACTTATCGAGGGTTCGCTCGCGTGGAGTTTCGCGCTGCGCATGCGCCGACTCGCGAAGCGTTTTCAACGCCCGGCTGCGATTCTGAAGCGACTCATACGCGGTAAGCCGCGTATGCCGACCGTTGATGAACTTATCGCGAAAAAGCTGGATAGCCCGGAAGGCAGACCCGACGCGCGTTGCGGGAAAGTGAGCGTGATTGTTCCGCTGTTCAATACGCCGATCGACTTTCTTCGCGAGATGATCTCCTCCGTCGTGACTCAGAGCTATTCGGACTGGGAACTTTGCCTCGCCGACGGTTCGGACGCGGATCATGATGAAGTCGGGAAGACGGCGCGGGAATTCGCAGACCGCGATAAGCGCATCCGTTACCGCAGGCTCGAGCGGAATCTCGGAATCGTCGGGAATTCGAATGCCGCGATCGATCTCGCGACCGGCGACGTGATCGCGCTACTTGATCATGACGATATTCTTCACCCCGACGCTGTCGCGACGGTTGCGCGGGAAATCGCCGCCGGCGCCGATTTCGTCTATACTGACGAGGCGACGTTCGATTCCGCGACGCGGCGCGTAATCCGGACGGCGCGAAAGCCGGGCTTCGACCTCGATTATCTCCGCGGCGTTAATTACATCTGCCATTTCTCGGCCTTCCGGCGGACGCTTCTTGACGCGGCCGGTCGCTTCCGCTCCGGTTTCGACGGCGCGCAGGATCACGATCTCATCCTGCGGCTTGCCGAAAAGGCGGGCAGGATCGTTCGCGTACCGGAGATTCTTTATTTCTGGCGTGCGCATTCCGGAAGTACGGCGATGGCTTCGTCGGCGAAGAATTACGCGGGCGAGGCCGGCGTTCGGGCGGTCGCCGCCGATCTTGAGCGCCGGGGAATCGCGGGAACGGTGGAGGTTCTCGATTCGCGTCACCCGACGATGTACCGTGTTCGCTATTCGATAGTCGGGAATCCGCTCGTCAGCATCGTCATCCCGACGCGTGATCATTGCGCCGACATGAAGCGCTGTCTCGATTCGATATTCGCGCGCACGACTTATCCAGATTACGAAATCACGATCGTCGACAACGGTTCGACCGAACGGAAACTGCTCGAATACTACCGGGAACTCGAAAAGCGCGCGAACGTACGCATTGTTCACGACGACGGGAATTTCAATTTTTCGCGAATCAACAATTTCGCGGTTTCCGAGTCCCGCGGCGAATATGTTCTTTTTCTCAACAACGATACCGAGGTGATCTCCCCGAACTGGATCGAGGAGATGCTGATGTTCGCCCAGCGTCGCGATATCGGCGCGGTGGGCGCGAAACTCATTTATCCTGACGGCCGGATTCAGCACGGCGGCGTCGTTCTCGGCGTCGGCGGTCTCGCCGGGCACGCGTTCCTCAATGCGCGCCGCTCCGCTTCCGGGTATCTCGGCCGGCTTTCCGTGCCATGTTCCTATTCCGCCATGACGGCGGCGGCGATGATGGTGAGACGCGAATATTTCGACGCGGCAGGCGGATTCGAGGAAGCGCTCGCCGTCGCGTTCAACGATGTCGATCTCGCGATGAAGCTGCGCCGGCTCGGCAAGCGGAACGTCTGGACGCCGTTCGCGGAACTTTACCACTACGAATCGAAAAGCCGCGGTGACGATACCGTCGGCATTAGGCGCAAGCGGGCGCTCGCCGAGCGATGGAAGTTCTGGGACCGCTGGGCGGTCGAACTCGCCGCAGGCGATGAATTCTACAATCCGGCGTTCGGCTTCGGCCAGCCGACATTCACGGAGCGATTTCAATGAGCGACATCCTTGTAACCGTAATTCTGCCGACCTACAATCGTCGCGAGTTCCTGCCGAAGGCGCTTGATGACTTGAAGAATCAGACGTACAAGGATTGGCGATGCCTCGTAATCAACGACGGCGGGGAGTCGGTAGCGGATATTGTCCGCGCGGCCGACGACACGCGGATCGAACTTCACGAGCGCGAGCATCTAGGTAAGCCGACACAGCTTAACTGGGCGCTCGACCAGGTGACGACGAAATATGTAACTTATCTTGACGATGACGATGACGTGTATCCTTTTCATCTCGAGACGCTCGTCAATGCCGCGCTTAAATCGGGTAAGTCGCTCGTTTCGTCCAGGATGACGACCACCTGGCTCGGACCGGACGGCAAGGCTTTCAGAACCGATCCCGCGTCAGACTCGCCGATAGATTACGAGCGGTTGCGGTATTGCCACAACACATGCGGCGCCGCGCAATATACTATATTGCACACGCTTGATCTCGCGCGCCGGGCCGGTCCGTACGACACGCGAATGAAGATATTGATCGACTACGATTTTATCAAGCGTCTCGTCGCGCTCGAAGAGCCGTATGTTGTCGAGCGCGTCACGATCGATCATCTTATGCGCCCGAAGTTCAATGCCGACGGGACTCTCGCGTCGATTTCCGGGCTCTGGCAGCGCGATCCTGAGGCTGCGGGGCGTTCACTGCTCGCGTTTTTCGAGAAGGATCCGTCGGCGCTCACGCGACTTTATCTTGACGCCGCGTCGAAAACGCGACTTGAGAGAATTCTCGCGTCAAAGGCCTGGAAGCTCATTCAGGCGCTCAGAAAACTTCGTCATCCGTTCCGGAAATGTTCCTGATGGCGAAAGTCTCGATAATCGTTCCCGTATACAATACGGCGAAATGGCTGCGTGAATGCCTTGACTCGGTGCTCGCCCAGACCGCCGGCGACTGGGAATTGATCGCGGTAGACGACGGGTCCACCGACGAATCGCCGGCGATTCTCCGCGAGTATGCCGCGAAGGAGCCACGGATTCGCGTGGTCACCGAGCCGAACGGCGGCCAGGGAACGGCAAGGAACCGAGGCCTTGATCTGGCCGGCGGCGAATATGTCCTGTTTCTCGATTCCGACGACGTACTCGTTCCATCGGCGCTCGAAGAGCTTTCTTCGCTCTGCGACCGGGAGTCGCTCGACCATCTTGTTTTCGCCGCGGAATGTTTTTTCGACGGCTTGTCCTTCGACGGGAAGCGCAAGGCGATGCTGGACTTGCAATACATGCCGCCCGCGGAACTCGCCGGGAGAATCATGAGCGGACGCGAGCTTTTTCGTGAATTCGCGAATCGCGATCGCTTCACCGTTTCGCCGTGCCTGCGAATCTTGCGTCGCTCGGCAATCGTGCGCTGCGGGCTGAGATTCCCGGAGCGGATAATTCTCGAGGACAACGCTTTCACGCCTTTCGCGCTACTGGACTCTGAACGCGCCGCGGCGATATCGAAGGTGTTCTATCAAAGGCGCCTGACCGATTCATCTACGACGGCGAAACCGGAGTGGCGCGTTCGCCGCGCGGCGGACGGGCTCGCCGCGTATTCAATCTTTATGGCGCGCGCGACGGCGCGAAACGAGAATCGTGAAACAGCACTTGCGATTTCGCGTTTCGCCGGTGGATTTCTGGAGAGCCTCGTCGCTACGTATCTGGCGCTGTCCGCGGTCGATCGCGAAGATGCGCTCGGTCGCGCCGAGATGGCGCTGGACGCGGAAGCGCTCACATTCTTTGATTTAGCCGTGCGCCCGGCGGTCGTCGCGGCATCGGGACGCGTTGACGCGATTGTTCGCGGCCGGGCGGGTCTCTTTCGGCGTATCGCGCGGAAGATTCTGAGGAAACGCCGGTGATGATAGGTGAGATCGTCTATCGCCGCGTTCCCGAGAGCTGGAGCGAGAAGGCCTGGCGTGAGGCCGGGGCTTTCGTCGCCGTGTTCCTCAATTTCAACAAGCTCGCGATGATTCGCCGCTCGGTCGCTTCCGCGCTCGCCCAGGATTATTCCGCGCTGGAAATCCTTTTCATGGACGACGCCTCCACCGACGGCTCCGCCGAGGTGATGGAGGAAATGGTACGCGCGTATCGCGGCCCGCACAAGGTGACGGTCGTGCGCAACCGCGTCAATGCCGGGATCTGCGGCCAGTGGAATCAGGTCACGGAACTTTCCGGCGGCGAATGGTTCGGCATGTTCTGCGGTGACGATGTCGCGCACCCTGACCGTGTGACCCAGGCCGCGAAGGTTGTCAGGAGATATCCGGGGCTGCTGGGTTTGTCCGCTTCGATGGATACTTTCGACTTTAGAAGCGGCGAACCATGTGATTATCCGGGTTATCCGCCCGAGGTGATCGAGATGCGCGGAAACGAACGCCCCGACATTCTGTACGCTCGCCGCTGGGCGAGCGGCTGTACCGCGTTCTGGCGCCGGGAGATTTTCGCGCGCCCGCTCCCCGATGTCGCGCTCGACGATCTCTTCATCCACTGGCGGCTTTTGATGACTGCCCGCGGGCGCGAAGACGTGGTCTGGGTTTACGACGGCAACTGCCGAACGATCGATTATTCGGTCGGCGCCGGCTTGTGGTCGGAAATCCGGTCGGCTCGCGATCCGTCGATGCCGAAACCGGATTTCCTTCGCCGTCGGCATGCGAGCGAGGTGAAGGTATGGAACCGCTGCCGAGACGTCTGGCGGGCGATTCTCGATGAAGCGGTCGCCGGCGGCGAGGCGTTTTCGGAATTCGCAGCGCTCGCGAAAGCTCGGATCGTCGATTACCGCGACCGGGTGGCTCTCGCCGAGACGAGGCTTCGCGAGCTCGATATGCCGCAGCCGTTCCGCTTCGTCCACAAGGCGCTGCGCAAACTGGGGCTCATTCGTCCGAAGGGGAATCGAGTCTGAGAGATACTTCGATATCCAAATAGTGTCGCATCATGAGAATCGCCGTCATCACTTTCCATCGCGCTTTCAACTGCGGCGCCATGCTGCAGTCCTGGGCGATGAAGACCGTCCTCGAGCGAATGGGGCATACCGTCGAGTTTCCGCGTTGCAATTTCGTCGGCGATATCCGGAGATGGCGCTTTTCGCCGTTCCGGCAGCTTTTGCGCGCGGGGCTGAAGAATTTTCTGCGCGAATTGAGGTACAACGTCTATTCGATCGGCAGCGAGGATCGTTCTCGCCGCGGCTTCCGGGAGTTTCGCCGAAAGTTTCTGCCCGAGCGCGATTGCCGCCCCGGGGATTTCTCCCGATATTACGACGCGGTCGTCATCGGCTCCGATCAGGTATGGGCGAAGAACATAACCCGCGAATGGACGGAACTTTTTCTCGGTGAATCGATTCCGCCGGAATTGCCGATCGTGTTTTACTCGGCCAGCGCCGGCGACGTCCTGCCCGATGCGGATATTCTCTCGCGCCAGCTTGCCGCCGCGAAACGCGCGAAGGCCGCGTCAGTCCGAGAACGGGCGCTCGGCGGCGCGCTCGGCTCGCTTGATGCGGTCTGCGACCCGTCGCTGCTGCTGCGGGCCGAGGAATATTCGACGATCGAGATCGATCCCGGAATTCGGGAACGGTATCTTTACTCCTATGCCGCGCTGCCGTCTTCGTTCCTGATGGAGACCGCAAGAGAAGCGGCGGCGGATCTCGACCTCCGGCCGATAGTGACGCCGATCGGACAGTATTCGCGATTCCGCGCCCCCGACGGGCTTACATACGGCGTGTCGCCGGGACTTATGGTCGGGTATCAGCGGTCGGCCGCGGCGGTGATAACCGATTCCTTCCACGGTACGGCTTTCGCGCTTTTGCATGGGAGGCCGTTCGTATCGCTCGCGCGGACGAATGACGCGTCGACGCGAATCGGCGATCTGCTCTCGAGACTGGGACTTTCCGAGCGTCTGATTACGCCGGGAACACCGCGCGAGCGCGTTGCCGGGCTACTCAGGACGCCGGTTCCCGAAGCGGCGATGACGAAGTTGCGCGAGTTTTCCGCCGAATCGGCGCGCTGGCTCGCCGAGGGGCTCGCGAAATGTGAAAGGACCGGGCGGTGATTTTTCGCGTGCTTAAATCGCTTTACCGCTTCGGTGTTCTCGAAGGTCTGCGATCGTCCTTCTCCGGCTCCGCAAGGCCTTGCGGCATCGGATTTCCGTTGATGCTCCGAAAAGGCGTTCTTTCGGTCGGTCCGCGCGGCTTGCCGCTTACGCTCAAAACCGGTGTCGTTCGGCGGCTGGTGCGCGAGGCGCGGGAAATCGATATCGTTCTTTCGATGCTCTGGGGCGGCGGCGCCGCGAAATATCTCGACGCGCGAATCGCCGAGGCGCCGGCCGGGCGGCTCACTTTCGTTGTCCGCCCGTGCCTCGACGCCGGCGGGCGGCTCGCGGTCGAAGCGTATCGCGGGCCGGAGAAGCGCGCGGAGTTTTTCGTTCGCTCGCTTTCCGCTTTTCGCGGACTCCGGGGTTTGAACGCGCGTATCGTCGTCAATGAACTCGCCCAGTGGTGGCTTTACGATCGGAGCGGTGAACTTTCATCGAGGGCGATGAGCGCGGCAATCGATTCGATACTCGATCTTCGCGCGGCGATCGACGCGAGAATCGTTTATCTTGTTCACGATTATCTTTCGGTCTGCCCGCGTTTCACGCTTCTTTCGCCGGCAGGTGTCTACTGCGGGGCTGAAACCGGAACCGCGGGCTGCGGCAAGTGCCTCGCGGACGCGCGCTGCGCGAATGTTCCGATCGCGAAGGGAACTTCCCGCGAGGAATGGCTCGCCGCGTTCGGCCGGCTGTTCGCGGCGGCCGCCGAGGTGCGGACGTTCTCGGAAGACACCCGTTCGCGTATCGCGCGCGTCTTCCCGGGCGTTCACCCGACGCTTGTACCGCATCGCGCGCTCGCGGCGTTCCCGCGCCGGCCGTCGCTGCGAAGCGGCCCGCCGACGATCGGCGTCTTCGGTTTCATTCAGCTCGCGAAAGGCTCGGCGCAGGTGCTCGCGCTCGCGGAGTATCTGCGTTCGATCGGCGAGGACGATGCGAGAATAGCCGTCGTCGGTGAAATCGTCACCGGCTCCGGGGATATTCCGCCGAACGTGACGATGACGGGGGCCTACGCGCATGAAGACCTTCCCGCCATCATCGAGCGCGAGGGAATCAATGTCGCCTACTTTTCGTCGGTCTGTCCGGAAACGTTCAGCTTCGTCACTCGGGAATTGATTGCGCTCGGGCTTCCGGTCGTATGTCACGATCTCGGCGCGCCGCGGGACGCGGTCGCGAAATACGACCGGGGAGAAATCGCGTCGTCCTTCGCCCCGCGCGACGTGTACGTGGCGGTGAAGCGCGCGCTTGAACGCGGCGGTCGGCGAGGGAATTGAAAGGGCAGTCGGAGGAGGTATGATCGAAATTCAGGAATTCGCGACGGTCGAGGCCGCGCTCGGAAAGCTCGACGCATTCTTTCGTTACGAGAACCCGTCGAAAGTCGCCCCGCTCAAGGGCGCCGCGGCGCATGAAGTCGCGGTGGGGCCGGTTCACGCCGGCGTGATCGAGCCCGGGCACTTCCGTTTTCAGACGATGGGCGAGGACGTCTACAACCTCCAGATCTTTCTCGGCTACCAGCATCGCGGCGTCGAGGAGGAAATAGTGCGCGCCCGCGGTAACGTGCCGCGCCAGCTCGCGCTCGCGGAGACCTGCGCCGGCGACTCTTCCGTCGCCGCGGCGACGGCGCTTTCCGAGATTCTCGAGTCGTCGGTGCCGGCCGCGGACAGAAATATCAGAGGGCTCCTCCTCGAGCTTGAAAGAATCGCGAACCATGTCGGCGACCTCGGGGCGCTCGCGGGCGATGTCGCGTATCTTCCGACGTCGTCGTTCTGCGGTCGCATCCGCGGAGAGTATCTCAACATGACCGCGCTTTTCTGCGGGAATCGTTTCGGTCGCGGCGCGGTCGTCCCGGGCGGCGTGCGCGCGGTCGTAACGCCCGAGAAGCTCGACCGGTTCAAGACCTGGATTTCGAGCGCGAAGAAAGACCTCGACGGCGCGCTCGCGCTGATGTTCGAGGAGCCGACCGTCATCGATCGCCTCTCCGGCACGGGGACGGTCCCCCGTGAAATCGCGCGCGAATACGGTCTCGTCGGCGTCGCGAGACGGGCGAGCGTTGAGTTCGACGGCGATGTTCTCGCCCGCGCGAAAGTCCGCCGTGTCGAAATCGAAGAAGCCCACGCGAAGATTTTCTCGTATCTCGACGCGCTCGCCGCCACTAACATCAGCCGTCTCGGCGGTTCACCTGCGCAAAGCGCCGGCGGCGGTACCGGTTCCGCCCGAGTCGTCGTCTCGACGGTCGCCGCCTGGCGCGGACCGCTCGTCCACGCCGCGGCGTTCGACGCGAACGGCGCGATGATCGGCTATCGAATCGTCGACCCGTCGGCTCATAACTGGCAGGGGCTCGCTTACGCGCTGCGCGGCGAGCAGATATCGAACTTTCCGATATGCAACAAGTCGTTCAATCTGTCGTATTGCGGAACCGACCGGTGATTCAGTGCTTAGTGCTTAGTATGTAGTGCGCGGTGTGAAACGATCGGAAGATAAGAGGGCATAAAAATGATAAAAGCGATTGCGGCGAGAGCGAGACAGGGTTATAAGACGGGCGCCTTCCCGACGAAGGCGGGGCCGAATCTGCCGCCCGAGTTCCGGGGGCGGCCGAAACTCGACGCGAGTACCGGCGAGAAGGATATCGAAAAAGCGCGGGCGGTCTGCCCGGTCGAAGGCGCGCTCCGGTTTGAAAACGGCGTCGCGTCGCTCGATATGGGCCGCTGCATTTTCTGCGGGCGCTGCGCCGAGGCGACGTCGAAAATAATTTTCACGAAGGAATACCGGCTCGGCGTCTTCCGGCGCGAGGATCTCGTCGTGAAGGCGGGCGAAGGCGATTACGAGCCACCGGCGCAGACCGACCCGAACGCGCTCGCGCTCAGGCATTCCTTCCAGATGCGCGAAGTGTCGGCCGGCGGCTGCGGCGGCTGCGAGCTCGACGCGAACGTCCTCGGCACTCTCGCCTGGGATATGGGGCGCTTCGGCATACGGTTTGTCGCCTCGCCCCGCCACGCCGACGCGATTTATCTTACGGGGCCCGTCTCCGAGAATATGCAACTCGCGCTCGACAAGACCTGGACCGCGGCCCCGGAGCCGAAATTCCTGATCGCGGCCGGCGCCTGCGCGATCTCGGGCGGGCTCTATCGCCGGGGCATCGTTCCCGTCGAGCCCGCGCTCTTCATCCCCGGCTGCCCGCCTCACCCCGCGACGACGCTCGAAGCGCTCCTTCGCTTCACCGGACGTTCCGCCGCCGAGTGAGCTCTCGCCGGCTTAACGCGGTTTGTTTCTTTGTGGTATAATTGAATTCATAAATACCTTTAATGAAAAGAGGAGTAAAATGAAGAACCTAGCTATCGTTATCGCCGCCTGCGCGGCGCTCTGCACCGTCACCGGCTGCCACCATTACCGTCACCATTCCGACCCCGGGCACGGGCGCGAGGAAATGCGCGGCCGTCCGGATAGTCACCACGCGAAGCCCGCGCCGAAGCACGCCGAGAAGGGACCGAATGGTCATCCCGCGCCGGCGCCCGCGCCTCACGGCGGCAAAGACGGCCCGAAGCACTGAGATTTGAAACCGTAAAAAGAAGGGGAAATATAAAATGGCGAGATTCTGTCTACCGCGTGATATCTATCACGGCAAGGGCGCGCTTGAAACGCTCAAGACGCTCAAGGGCAAGAAGGCGATCATCTGCGTCGGCGGCGGGTCGATGAAGCGCGGCGGGTTCCTCCAGCGCGCCGAGGAGTACCTGAAGGAAGCCGGCATGGAGGTCAGGATCTTCGAGGGCATCGAATCGGATCCCTCGGTCGAGACCGTCATGAAGGGCGCGGCCGTGATGCAGGAGTTCGGCCCCGACTGGATCGTCGCGATGGGCGGCGGCTCGCCGATCGACGCGGCGAAGGCGATGTGGATCAAGTACGAGTATCCCGAGACGACGTTCGAGGACATGTGCAAGGTCTTCGGCCTTCCGAAGCTCCGGACGAAGGCGCATTTCGTCGCGATCTCCTCGACCTCGGGGACGGCGACCGAGGTGACCGCGTTCTCGATCATCACCGACTACGCGAAGGGGATCAAGTTCCCGATCGCCGACTTCGAGATCACCCCCGATATCGCGATTGTCGACCCCGAGCTCACGCTCACGATGCCGCAGAAGCTCTGCGCCCATACGGGCATGGATGCCTTGACCCACGACCTCGAGGCGATCGTCGCGGTCGCCCACTCGCCCTACTCGGACGCGCTCGCGATCCACTCGATGAAGATGATCCGCGACTCGCTCGTCAATTCGTACAAGGGCTGCGAGAAGGCGCGCGCCGTGATGCACGACGCCCAGTGCCTCGCGGGCATGAGCTTCTCGAACGCGCTCCTCGGTATCGTCCACTCGCTCGCCCACAAGACGGGCGCGGCGTTCTCGGGCGGCCACATCATCCACGGCGCCGCGAACGCGATGTACCTCCCGAAGGTCATCAAGTTCAACTCGGCCGTTCCGTTCGCCGCCGAGCGCTACGCGATGTGCGCGGACGAGCTTGGCCTCGCGGGCGCGGAGAAGTCCGAGGAGGCGAAGATCGCCGCGCTTATCGCGTGGGTCCGCAAGTTCAACGATGAACTCAACATCCCGCACGCGATCAAGGACTACGCCGCGAACGGTCTTCCCGTCTACAAGACGGCGGTCAACGAGGCCCAGGCCGCGATGGTCACGGCCGAGGAGTTCGAGGCGAAGGCGCATCAGATCGCCGTCAACGCGATGGGCGACGCCTGCACCGGCTGCAACCCGCGTGAGATGACCGTCGAGACGATGGAGAAAGTCCTCCGCGCGTGCTGGGACGACAGCGAAGTCGAATGAAAAACGGAAAACGGAGAATGTAAAATGGCAACACCGAAATTTGAAGTCGTCGACTTCGGCGTCACGAAGTACGGCGAGAAGGCGAAGAAGTACATCCTCACCGGCGCGGGCGGCGTCGTCCTCGAGGTGAGCGATTACGGCGGGAAGGTCGTTCGGCTCTTCACGCCCGACCGCGACGGGAAGATGAAGGACGTCGTCGTCGGTTTCGACTCCCCCGCGGGCTGGGATTCGGGCGACCCCTACTGGGGCTGCATCATCGGCCGCTACGGGAACCGCATCGCGAAGGGCGTCTTCACCCTGAACGGCGTCGAGTACAAGCTCCCCGCGCTTAACAACGCGCCGGGCGGAATCGGCTGCAACCTCCACGGCGGCGCGCGCGGCTGGGACGCCTACGTCTGGGGCGCCGAGCCGTTCGTGAAGGGCGACTCGGTCGGCGTCGTCTTCACCCACGTCTCGCCCGACGGCGACGAGGGCTTCCCCGGGAAGGTCGAGGTGAAGGTCACCTACACGCTCACGGCGGACAATGTCTGGAGGGTCGACTACGAGGCGACTCCCGACAAGGACACCCCGATCAACATGACCCAGCACGTCTACTTCAACTTCAAGGGCGAAGCGGGCGGCACGATCGAGGACCACGTGATGACGATCGCGGCCTCGCAGGTGACGCCGACCGACGCGGGTCAGATCCCGACCGGCGAAATCCGGAAGGTCGACGGCGGCGCGTTCGATTTCCGCAAGGGTATGCGCATCGGCGAGCGGATCAACGAGCCCGACGAGCAGCTCGAGATCGGGAAGGGCTACGACCACAACTGGGTCCTCGACGAGGGGATCATGGCGGGCGGCAAGGGCGGCCTCGTTTTCGCGGGCGCGCTCGAGTGCCCGCTCAACGGCCGCCGGCTCGAGGTCTGGACGACCGAACCCTGCCTCCAGGTCTACACCGCGAACTGGGCGAGCTACGACCAGAAGGCGAAGGGCGGAGAGCACCTTTCGTTCCGCTGCGGCGTCGCGATGGAGACCCAGCACGCGCCCGATTCGCCCAACAAGCCCGCGTGGCCGACGACGACCGTCAAGGCCGGCGCGAAGTACGCGACGACGACCGAATTCCGTTTCGGCGTCGCGAAGTGAACGTCAAGAAGTGATCTAGAAGAGGAACGGCAAGTAAAGGGAATGGGCAAGAAACTCCTTATCGTCGAATCGCCCGCGAAGGCGAAGACCATCGCGAAATATCTCGGAGGCGAATTCACCGTCAAAAGTTCGGTCGGCCATATCCGCGACCTCCCGAAGGAATCCGGCGCGATCCAGATCGCCGAAGCCGGCGAGGGGAAGTGGACCTTCACTCCGAAATACATCGTTTCGGAAGGGAAGGAGAAAGTCGTCTCCGAGCTCAAGACGGCCGTCAAGTCGAGCGACGAAATCTACCTCGCGAGCGATCCCGACCGCGAGGGGGAGGCGATCGCCTGGCATCTGAAGGAGGTTCTCTCGCCCGTCGCCGCCACGAAACCGTTCCACCGCGTCACTTACAACGAAATCACCAAATCGGCCGTTCTGAAGGCCGTCGCCGAGCCGCGGGAGATCGACCTCCCGCGGGTCGACGCCCAGCAGGCGCGGCGAATTCTCGACCGGCTCGTCGGCTACAAGGTTTCGCCGCTCCTCTGGAAGAACATCAACTGCGCGAACAACCGCACGCTTTCCGCGGGGCGCGTACAGTCGGTCGCTCTCCGCTTGCTCGTCGAGCGCCAGCGCGAGATCGACGCGTTCAAGCCCGAGATCTATTTCCTGATGGGCGTCGAGGCGAAGAAGCGCGACGAGAGCGCCGCGAAGTTCTTCGCGAAACTCGCGCGTTACGACGGCGAAAAGCCCGACGTCCGCGACCGCCAGGTCGCGAACACGATGCTCCTCGATCTTCGCGGCGCGGAGCTCGAGGTGACGGACGTGAAGGCCCAGCCGAAGAAGCGCCACGCGCTCCCGCCGTTCACGACCTCGACTTTGCAGCAGGCCGCCTCGAGCGTTCTCGGCTTCTCGCCCGGAAAGACGATGAAGCTCGCGCAGTCCCTTTACGAACAGGGCCGCATCACCTACATGCGTACCGACTCGGTCAACGTCTCCGACCAGGCCCGAGCGGCCGCGAAGGCGTTCATCGAGGCGAATTACGGCGCGTCCTACTACCCCGCGAATCCGAATTTCTTCAAGTCGAAATCGGGCGCGCAGGAGGCCCACGAGGCAATCCGCCCGACCGACGTCGCGCTCACGCCCGACGCGGCGAATCTCGACGCCGCCGAACTTAAACTCTACGATCTCGTCTGGCGCCGCTTCCTCGCGAGCCAGATGGCGGACGCCGCGACGACGGTCCGTACGGCGTATCTCGCCGCGCGCAAGAGCGGCCTCGCCCACGACTATGTTTTCACCGCGAGCGCGACCGACATCGATTTCGAGGGCTTCTTGAAAGTGATGAAGCTCTCGCTCAAGAAAAAGAAGGCGGACGACGAGGAGGACGAAGACTCCGACGAAGTCGCCTCGCTCCCGAAGCTCGCGATCGGCGAGGCGCTCGACGCCGCCCGCTGGCTCGCCGACGAAAAGGCGACGAAGGGTCCGAGCCACTATTCCGAGGCGTCGCTCATCAAGGCGCTCGAGGAGAACGGCGTCGGCCGCCCGTCGACCTACGCCCAGACGATCGAGACGTTGAAGCTCCGCGAATACGCGAAGACCGAAAAGAAGAAACTCGTGCCGCTCGAGCGCGGGATTCTCGTCTGCGACTGGCTCGTCAAAAAACTCGATGCGCTTTTCTCGGTCGGCTACACGGCCGAGATGGAGGCGGAACTCGACGGCGTCGAGGAGCGCGGCGTCGCGATGAACGACATGCTTTCCGCCTTCTACGCGAAGTTCCTGAAGGCGATCGCGGACACCGCCGAACCCGCGCCCGACAAGGCCAAGTTCGAGGTCGTCTTCTCGCTTCTCGACGAGGTGAAGGAATGGAAGCCTGCGAAGAAGGTCGGCAAGCGCGTCTACGACGACAAGGCATTCGTCGAGAGCGTGAAAGAGCAGATGAAGAGCGGGCGGCCGCTCAGCTCGCGCCAGCTCGAATTCCTCGTCAAGATGGTGAGCGCGTACTCCTCCCAGATCGAGAACGCCGAGCTGCGCATGAAGGAAAAGGGGCTCGGCGCCGGCGCCTCGCTCGTCGCCCAGAAGGCCGACGAGAAGCAGGTCGCCTACTGCTTCGAGATCATGGACCGTATCGGCGACATGCTCAAGAACCCGTTCCTCAAGAGCCTCCATGAGCAGTACGATCGCGGCCGCGGACTTTCGCCGAAACAGTTCTCGATTCTCGCGCGCGCCGTCGGTCAGAACGCGGCGTCGCTTCCCGACTGCGCCGAGATCCAGGCGCGACTCGCCGAATACGTTCCCGAGGGCTTCACCGACGAAGTCTCGGATTCGTCCGTCCCCGGGCTGCTCGCGCTCCTCAAGGAAATCCGCGAATGGCGGCCGCCGACGAAGAAGGGGCGGAAGACTTACGACGACAAGGGCTTCGTCGATTCGCTCGCCGAGCAGTACTCCCGCCGGCGTTCGCTGAGCGCCCGTCAGGTGTCGGCCTTGAAGCGCGTGGCGCGCTCGTATCGCGCGCAGATTTCCGATTGGGAACGCAAGTCGGCGGAACTGAATCTCGAGGAAAAGGATTCGTCCGAACCGGCCAAGGGGTGATCGGGCGTGTCTCTAGGCTCCGTTCCTGAGCTTGCGCGCGATCCGTTCGTCGGCCGATTCGACGAGTGGCTTCTCGCCGAGCGCAACGCCTCGCCCAACACCCGGGCGGGGTACCTCGCGGATATCGCCCAGTTCGTGAAGCTCAAGTGGGGCGACGAGGCCGAGCCGCCGTTCCGCTGGGAGACGGCCCGGGAAATCGACGCGCGGGCGTACCTTCAGAATTTCTCTCGTGGCGGCGCGAGCGCGACTACGGTAAGGCGAAAGCTCTCATCCATGCGGACCTACTACCGTTTTCTCTGTCGCGAGCGTTTCGTGAAGGAGAATCCGTTCATATCGCTTCGCGGACCGCGCAAGGCGAAGACGCTCCCGCGGATTCTCTCGGTCGACGAGATCAAGCGTTTTCTCGCCGCGCCGGCGAAGGCGTTCGCCGACGGGAGAATCGACGAGCTGACCGCGCTTCGCGATACCGCGGTCTTCGAGTTCCTTTATTCGACCGGCTGCCGAATCAGCGAGGCCTGTTCCGTGAAATGGGGGGATGTCGATTTCCGCCGGGGATGTCTCATCGTGACCGGCAAGGGTTCGAAGGACCGGCTCGTGATCCTCGGCCGCCCCGCCGTCGCGGCGCTGGTGAAATTCCGGGATTTCGTGAGCGTGCGCCGACCGGGCGGCATCGATGAATCCGAGCCGATTTTCGCCGGTACCACGGCTAAGCCGCTGACGCCGCGCTCCATCGAGCGGCACATGAAAAGCTGCCTAGCCGAGGCCGGACTCCCCGCTGATCTCTCGCCCCATAAGCTTCGGCACAGTTTCGCGACTCATCTTCTCGATTCCGGGGCGGACCTTCGGAGCGTCCAGGAAATGCTCGGGCATTCCTCGCTTTCGACCACGCAGATCTACACTCACGTTTCCGTCGAGCGATTGAAGGACGAATGCGCGAAATTCCACCCGCGGGCGTGAGCGGCGATTTCGGCGCCGCGCGAAGCGGGGAATTATGGTATAATGCTCTATTCAAACGAGGAATATTGCTATGACGCTTCAAGAACTCGAAATCGCGAAGACGGAAAGTCTTAAGGAAATCGCCGCGGCGAATGACGCCGCGGCCGTGGAGGCGCTTCGCGTGAAGTACGTCGGTCGCGCGGGCTCGATCCCGGCGCTCATCAAGGCGATGAAGGATGTCCCGAAGGAGGAGCGTCCCGCGTTCGGCAAGGCCGTCCAGGCGTGGCGCGCCGAAGTCGAGGCGGCGCTCGCGGGGAAGGGCGCGGGTAAGGCCGCGGAGAAGGCGGTCGACGCCGATCTCACGCTTCCCGGCCGCTGGTTCGACCTCGGCGTCAAGCACCCGCTCACGCGCGTAATCGAGGAGACGGCGGCGATCTTCGGCCGCCTCGGCTTCACGGTCGCGGACGGCCCCGAGCTCGAAACGAGATTCAACAACTTCACGGCGCTCAACACGCCCCCGCACCATCCCTCGCAGGACCGCACCGACACTTTCTGGTTCAATGACGACTGCCTCCTCCGGACGCAGACCTCGCCGGTCCAGATCCGGACGATGATGCAGAACGAGCCCCCGATCCGCGTCATCTGCCCCGGGCGCACCTTCCGCCGCGACACGACCGACGCGACCCATTCGGCGAACTTCCACCAGATCGAAGGGCTTTACGTCGACACGAAGCCGGTGTCGCTCGCCGATTTGAAATCGGTTCTCGCCTATTTCGCGAAGGAGATGATGGGCGACGGCGTCACCGTCCGCTTCCGCCCGCACTTTTTCCCGTTCACCGAGCCTTCGGTCGAAGTGGACTTCACCTGCCACGTCTGCAAGGGGAAGGGCTGCAACGTCTGCAAGCAGTCGGGCTGGATCGAGGTCGCCGGCGCCGGAATGGTCGACCCGCGCGTATTCCGCCACGTCGGCTACGATCCCGAGAAGGTCTCGGGCTACGCCTTCGGCTTCGGCGTCGAGCGTATCGCGATGATCAAGTACGGTATCCCCGATATCCGCTGGCTTTACGAAAACGATCTCCGCTTCCTCTCGCAGCTCGGCTGACGAAGAAGCGTAACCCCGAAGGAAGGGAACTCGGCGTATGATCACCATCTACCGCTGGGAGAACGGAGGACTCAAGGAGACGCCGGACTTCGACGCCTCCTCGTGGATCAACCTCGTCGAGCCGACGACGACCGAGCTCGAGCGCGTCCTTTCGTTTTCGAAAGTCCCGCGCGACTTTCTGACCGACCCGCTCGACCGCGACGAAAGGCCGCGTTTCGATTACGACGACGATTCGACGATGCTCATCGTCCACGTACCGATGCCGGTCGAGGACGACGAGGTCGTACCCTACCGCACAGTCCCGCTCGGCATCATTCTCTTCGGGAAATCGGTGATCACCGTCTGCTCGGCGCGAACGCCGGTAACGACCGCGTTCCTCGACCAGATCCGCCGCGTCTGCCCGCCGGCGGAGCAGTACCGTTTCACCTTCCGCCTCCTCTGGCACGGCGGCGTACTCTTCCTTCGCTATCTCCACGACATTCATCAGCGGACGAACGACCTCGAGGGCGAGCTTCACGAGTCGATCTCGAACGAGGTCTTACTTAAGCTCCTCACGATCGAGAAGACGTTCGTCTACTTCACGACGTCGCTTAAGGCCGACACGATCGCGCTCGCCCGCGCGAACACCGCGCGCCAGCTGCAGCTTTCCGAGGACGACCGCGACCAGCTCGAGGACGCGATGGTCGAATACCAGCAGGCGCTCGAGACGGCGACGATCCACGCGAACATTCTGAATGGAACGCTTGATACCTTCGCCTCGCTCATCAACAACAACCTTAATAACGTCATGAAGTACCTGACGGTCGCGACGATCTTTCTCGCCGTGCCGACCGTGATCGCGAGCGCGTACGGGATGAACATCAAACTCCCGCTCGTCTCGGGTGATGGTAACCCCGGCGTCTTCTGGGTGCTCGTAGCGCTCGCGCTCGCGGCCTCTTCGCTCCTCGGCGTATTCCTTTTCATCCTTTCCCGCAAGCGTAAATTCTGATGAAGCTTTTTTCTTCGTTCGCTCTCGCGCTCGCCGTTTCGGCGGCGGTCGCCGCGAGCGGCGCGCTCAAGGACGACTGGGAACTCTGGAACGACGCGGTCGGGGATTACGAATCCGGCGCCGCGACGAATGCGCTCCCGGTCCTCGAGGCGCTCGCCGCGAAGCCGGGCGCGAACCGCGCCGAACGCGACCGCGCCGCGCGCGCGGCGGAACTCGCCGCGGCAATCCGCTTCGAGCGTGCGAAGGCGGCGACCGGCGCCGCGAAGGCCGAGGAACTCGAGCGCGCCGCTACGCTCGCGCAGGAAGCGATGCGCGCCGACCCGAAGAACGAGCGCCGTAATCGTAATTTCACGCGCGCTACCGACCGGCTCCCCGAGCTCCGGCGCGAGGCGCGCGCCGAGCTGATCGCGAAGGTCGCTCAAGGGAAGGACCCGGGGACGCTCCTCGCGGACGGCGTGAAGGAATCGCGCGCTCTCCTCAAGGAAGCGGCGACCTACCGCACGAACGTCGCCGAAGTCGCGATTGCGAAAGCCGACGCCGCTGCGGTGAGGGCGCGCAGACTCTCCGAAATCTGGCCGCCGGTCGGCGAGGCGGTCGCCCAGGCGATCACGAACGAGCTCGAGGCGGCGACGCTTCGCGAGCGGCTCGGCGAGGCGGAGAAGAAGACGCTCGCGGCCGCGACGGCGTTCGAGGATTTCGACGTTTCCGCCTATTCGCTCATCGCGGACGCCGAACAGGATTTCACCCGCTACTACAAGATGTGCGCGCTCCCGCCGATGGCGATCGCCGAGGATCTGACCTCCCAGTCGAACGCGTGGCTCGACATCGAGACGGTGAACGACCGCGCGTGGCAGCAGGACGCCCTCGATTACACTCGCGCTTTCCGGGCGCAGTTCCCGGCGTGGGCGCAGGCGTACGAACAACAGGCCGAGGCCGATACGAACATGGCGCCGTTCACCGCCGAGGCCCAGGCCGAGATCTCGGCCCTTTCGACCGAACTCGAGAAGCTCCAGATCGAATGCGTCAAGGAGACGCTCCCGCCGAAGCAGCAGGAGGCGATCGGGATAATCGAGAAAATCGCGAAGCTCCTTCCGCCGCAGAAGGGCGGCGGCGGTCAGGGCGGCGGGCAGAATAGCGAGCAGAATCAGCAGCAGAAGAATAATCAAAATCAGCAGAACGAGCAGCAGGAGGATCCGCAGAATCAGCCGAATGAACCCGAGGCGAACGAGAACGAGGCGGAGAAGAAGGACGAATCTCAATCGGGCGAGGAGCCGAAGGACGAGGACAAGTCCGTCGAGGCGATTCTCCGGAAGGCGCAGGAGCGGAGCGACGAGCACGAGGCCGAAAAGAAGGCCCGGATGCGGAAGACGAAGCTGCCGCCGTCGGAGAGAGACTGGTAAGAGATAAGAGATAAGAGATAAGAGATAAGAGATAAGAGATAAGAGATAAGAGAGTAGAGAGTAGAGAGTAAATGAAATGAGGAGAGGGAAATGAAAATAGTGGTGGCGTGCGGGGGAACGGGAGGGCATTCGTTCCCGGGGATAGCGGTCGCGGAGGCGCTCGCGAAGCGCGGTCACGAGGTGACCGTGTGGTCGTCGGGGCGCGACATCGAGTCGAGTGTCATGAAAAGCTGGAAGGGCGCGATCTTTTCGACCGGCGCGAAGCAGCTGAGCGCGAAGAACGCGTTCGCGCTTTTGAGATCGTTTTTCCGTTGCCGGAAGGAGATTCGCCTCAGCCGCCCGGACGCGCTCCTCGCGATGGGGAGCTATTCCTCGCTTCCGCCCGTTCTCGCGGCGCGCTTCGCGGGCGTTCCGATCGTTCTTCACGAGGCGAACACGATTCCCGGTCGCGCGGTCGAGTTCCTTTCGCGTTACGCGAAAAAGGTCGCGATCAGCTTCGAAATGACTTCTAAATATCTTCTGAAGTCAGAGACCGTACTCACGGGACTCCCGGTGCGCGAGGCGATCGCTGCCGGGCGCCGGCTCGAGGAAATCCCGGAGGGCGCGTTCACGGTTTTCGTGACCGGCGGCAGTCAGGGCGCTCACGCCGTGAACATGCTGATGATGGAAGCCGTCCAGGTGGTGAAGCACGAGCTCGAGTCGCGTGAAGGGAACGCAAAGCGCGACTTCTTCGTCATTCACCAGACCGGCAAGGCCGACGAGGCCGCGGTCCGCGCGGCTTACGCGAAGGCCGGCGTAGCCTCGCGGGTCAACGCCTTCGAGAATCGTATGGCGGACGCCTTCGCCTCGGCCGACATCGTCGTCGCCCGCGCGGGCGCTTCGACCTGTTTCGAGCTCGCGAGGGTCGGCAAGCCCGCGCTCCTCATCCCGCTCCCGAGCGCGATGCGCGACCACCAGCACTTCAACGCCGCCGCTTTCGCGCAGGCGGGCGCGGCCGACGAAGGGATTCAGAGCGAGCTTTCATCGCATCAGCTCGCGCGGTATATTATCGCCAAATACGATCGCCCGGAGAAGCTCGCGGCGATGGCGGAGAAAATGCGCGCGCTCGCGGTCCCGGACGCGGCCGATCGTGTCGCTTCCCTCGTAGAGACGGTCGCGGTCCGATAGGCTCGCGCCTCTCCGGGCGCGATTGAAGAGAATGGCTCGTTTGTGATATAATGAGACTATGATTATGAAAAGAGCGTGGTTTTTCGCGGCGTTGCTGGCGGTTGCGGGGGGCTCGGCGTACGCCGGTCCCGCAGGAACGCCGTCTTCCGGTACGCGCTACGCGACCGACGCGTATCCCGGGTTCGACCGCGAGGAGAATATCGTTTCACCGTCGAAGAAGACGCCGCGCTGGTTCGGCTGGATCAACGGCCCCGCCGAGGATACGCCGGCCGAGCAGCTCGCTTACGCCGATAAATGCCGCGAAGAGGAGTGCTTTCGCGCGGCGCGGCGCGGCTACGACGCGCTCGTCCGCGAATGGCCGAGCTCGCCCGAGGCGCCGAAGGCCCAGGAGCGCCTCGCCGACATGTACTTCTCCCACTACCTCGAATACGACAACGCCTTCGAGGAATATCGCTACCTGCTTGACTTTTATTCCTCACAGTGCGACTACGACGCGATCGCGAAGCGGCTCTACGAAGTCGCCGAGCTGATGCGCGAAGAGGGTAAGACGCTTGTTTTCTTCCGTTTCGCGAACACGGTCGACGTCCGCCGCGCGTACGAGGCCGTCGTCCTGCGAGTTCCCGGCGCGGACTTCGCGCCCGCCGCGATGAAGACGATCGCCTCGCTCCGTGAGGACGACGGCGAGTGGGACAAGGCCGTCTCCGTCTACGAGAGTCTCCGGAATCTCCACCCCGGCTCGCCCGAGGCGAAGGAATCGTATTACCGCGAGGCCGTCGACCGGATGCACCTCGTCCGCGAACACGCGTACAACCGCCCGCGAATCATCGACACGATCGCCTATCTCCGGCTCGCGCTCCAGTCCGCGCCCGGCGCCGAAGAGGCCGCCGACCTCGAGGACTGGCTCAAGGAAACGACGGCGATGAAGGAGAACGAGGAATTCCTCGCGGCGAAATTCTACGACTCGAAGACGCGTACGAAACGGAGCGCGATCGACGCGTACGAAAAATATCTTCGCGATAATCCGACCGGCGATCACGCGGACGAAGTCCGCGCGCGCCTCGATGAACTTAAAGGAGTGAGTGCGATATGAAATTCGGTTTCAGGAGCGCGGCGGTTCTGGCCGCGGCGACGGCGTTGTTTCTTACCGGTTGCGCCGGCTACAGCTGGAAGAGCCGCATCCCCGCGGACGCGCGCACGGTCTTCGTGCCGACTTTCGCGAATGAATCCCAGGTAACGCGGCTCGGGAGCGAGACGACGCGCCAGCTGCTGCGCGAGTTCCAGCGCGAGGGAACGCTTAAGATCGTCGCCCAGGAAGACGCCGCGCTCGAGGTTCAGGGAATCGTCACCGACGCGGACAGCCACATCTCCGGCTACAACCGCAAGGCGTCGCACCGCAATCGCGAATACCGTTTCGCGGCCGAGTGCAAGGTCAGCGTCATCGACAAGCGCACTTCGCGCGTTCTCGTGAACGACCGGAAGTATCGCGCCGAGACGACTTTCGTCGCGACGAACGACCGCCTGACCGGCGAGCGCGACGCGAGCGGCCGCCTCGCGGAGGAATTCGCGCGGCAGATCGCGGATGATGTGCTGAACATGAAGTTGTAGTGCTTAGTGCTTAGTGCTTAGTGCTTAGTGCCTGGTGCGAGGGAGAAACAAGAATTTCTAGAAAGGGGAGAAGATGGAAGTCAAAGCTGTAATCGAACTCAAGATAACGCCGCAGAGAGATTGCGGATTCGGGAGAATCGCCGAGAAGGTGTCGAAGTACGAGCAGGTCGAGGCGTGCTTCCTGATGAGCGGCGGCTACGACCTTCTCGTCTTCGTGAAGGGCGACTCCCTTCAGGACGTCGCCCAGTTCGTCGCCCAGGACCTCTCGACGATCGACGGCGTCCTCTCGACCGCGACCCACTTCATGCTCAAGGCGTACAAGCAGCCGGGGCTCGACTGCGCGCCGGTCGAGGACCGGCTCGCGGTCTCGCCGTGAGTAAGAGATAAGAGATAAGAGATAAGAGATCGGCTTTCGTCGTCGAGAGCACTTTTCAACTTTCCAACCCTTAACTTTCCAACTAACCATGGCAGTAGATTTAGCTCAGAAGGCCCAGAATTTCACGAATCGCGGGCGGCAGGCGTTCGAATCGGGGCGCTACGAACTCGCGGTCGATATGCTTATGGAGGCCGTCGCGGCGGCCCCCGACGTCCTCGAGACGCGCAAGCTCCTCCGCGCGGCGCAGATCGCAAACTTCCGCAAGAACGGCAAGACCGGCTTCGGCGCGAAGCTCGGCTACATGATGGCCCGCTCGAAAATCCAAGGGCTCATCAAGAAGGGACAGTACGCCGAGGCGATGGCGGAGGCGGAAAATCTTCTGAAGCTCAATCCTCTTGACCCCGACAACATCGAAGTCGCGGTGAAGGCCGCCGAGGCGGCCGGGAAAACCGACCACGCGGCGATCACGGTCGAGGCCGCCTACGAGTGCTCGAACAAGGACCCGGCGCTCCTCGAGCGCGTCGCGACCTACTACTCGATGGCGAAGCGCTACGACAAGGCGCGCGACGCCTACTCGAAGCTCGCCCAGATCAAGCCCGGCGACCAGCGGATCATGCAGCTCCTCAAGACGACCGAGGCCCAGGCGACGATGAACGCCGGCTGGGAGGAGGCCGCGGGCAAGAAGGGTGGTTTCCAGGCGCTTATCGCGAACAAGGAGCAGGCGAAGAAGCTCGACCAGGCCAACAAGGCGGTCGTGACCGGCGACGACGCCGAGGCGCTTATCGCCGAGAAGCTCGAGCAGATCGCCGCCGAGCCGAAGAACATGAACGCCCGCCGCGCGCTCGCCCGTCTCTACATGCAGAACAAGCGCTACGCCGAGGCGGTCAACACCCTCGCCGACGCGATCGAGGCCGCGGGCGCGATGGACCCGGAGCTCGACCGCATGCTATCCCAGGCGCGCGTTCAGTACTACGATCAGGAAATCGAGCAGCTCCGCGCCGCCGGCGACACCGAGAACGCCGAGGCGATGGAGGCGGAGAAGAACCAGTTCGTCTTCGACGACCTCGCCGCGCGCGTCGAGCGCTATCCGAACGACCTCCATCTCCGCTATCTCCTCGGCCTCCAGTACTTCACCTACGGTTACTACGACGAGGCGCTCGAGCACCTCCAGCTCGCGCAGAAGTCGCCGAAGGATCGTCTCTGGGCGCTCTACTACCTCGCGATGTGCTTTCTCTCGAAGGAACAGGTCGATATGGGCGTCATGCAGCTCGAAACCGCGCGCGACGCGATCCCGACGATGGACGACCTCAAGAAGAAAGTCGTCTACCAGCTCGGTCTCTGCGCCGAATCGCAGGGCGACCTCGAGAAGGCCTACCAGTACTACAAGGACGTCTACTCGACCGACGTCGGCTTCGAGGACCTCTCCGAGCGCATGCTCGCCGTCTCCCAGGCGATCAAGGCGAAGAACAACGCGTAAACCGCGAGACCTTGACCACGCTGGTGAATTTCGATAGAATACCCGTAAAGTTGGAAAACGAAAGACAACGTCAATGGTTCCCTTTCTAAGAGGTAAACTCAAGTCGCTTTTCTCGACCGACATCGGTATCGATCTCGGCACGGCGAATTCGCTCGTGTACGTGAAGGACCGCGGAATCATCCTCCGCGAGCCCTCCGTGGTCGCCATCCAGGCCGGAACGAAACGCGTCCTCGCCGTCGGCGAGGAGGCCAAGCGCATGCTCGGCCGCACGCCGGGAAACATTGTCGCCATCCGTCCGATGAAGTCCGGCGTTATCGCCGACTTCGACATCACCGAGGCGATGATCGCCTACTTCATCAACAAGGTGTGCCCGAAGCGCCTGTGGTCCGGAATGAAATGGTTCCGTCCCCGCATGGTGATCGCCGTTCCTAGCGGCATCACCGAGGTCGAAAAGCGCGCCGTGCAGGACGCGGCCGTCCAGGCCGGCGCGAGCGACGTCATCCTCATCGAGGAACCCATGGCCGCCGCGATCGGCGTCGGGCTTCCAGTTTCGGAACCGGCCGGCTCGATGATCGTCGATATCGGCGGCGGTACCTGCGAAGTCGCGATCATCTCGCTCGCCGGTATCGTTCATTCCAACAGCCAGCGCGCCGCCGGCGGCGACGCGATGGACGACTGCATCCGCAACTACATCAAACGCGTCTACAATCTCCAGATCGGCGAGCGTACCGCGGAAGATATCAAGATCAACATCGGCAGCGCGTTCCCGACGGGCGAGGAAAGCTCGTACGAGGCGTGCGGCATGGACGTTGTGACGGGGTTGCCGAAGACTTTGACCATTTCGAGCGAAGAGGTTCGCTCCGCCCTGAAGGACCCCGTGCAGCTTATCGTCGACACGGTCAGGTCCACTCTCGACAAGTGCGAACCGGAACTCGCGGCCGACCTGATCGACCGCGGGCTCGTTCTTTCCGGCGGCAGCTCTCAGCTCCGCGGGCTCGATAAACTTCTTTCCAAGGAGACGGGGCTCCCCGTCATGGTCGCCGACGACCCGCTTTCCGCCGTCGCGGAAGGCACGGGTCTCGTGATGAGCGAACTCGATTTCCTCCAGCGGAACCGGCGCTCGTAAAAGTTTTCGGCTTCCTCGCCCGCGGCGTCCGCCGGAAGGGTTCGAGGGAGTTCAATGGACGACATTAAAAAAGGCATGACTTCGATCGTCGCCGTGGCGACGGTCCTGGTCGCTATGTCCATGACCTGCCGTTCGCTCGCCGTGGAGACGATTTATCCCGTCGAGAAGGCGAAGCGGGCGTTCGTCACGCGTGTCTGGTCCCGCATCTCGGCGCTCTGGTCGGCTTCGGCGACAGGCGCGGAAAATAAAAGATTGAAGCGCGAGGTCGCGTCTCTCGCGATGGCTGCGTCGGACGTCGAGCGGCTTGAAGCCGAGAACGCGCGACTCAGGGCCGCGCTCGAATACCAGGCGAAGGAGCCGGGAAAATGGCTCGCGTCCGCAGTTCTTTCTTCAGGCGGCGCCTCGGCTGGCGTGAAGCGCACTATCCGCCTCGACCGCGGCTCGCTCGCGGGAGTCAGGGAGGGCGCCGCGGTCGCGGTTCCGGAGGGACTCGTCGGGCGCGTCGCTTCGGTGACGCCCCATACCGCGGAAGTGCTCCTTCTGACCGACCCGGCGTGCAAGGTCGCCTGTATCGTCGAAGGTACGAACATGCGGGGCATCCTTTCCGGCGCGGGCGGCGAACATCTCGCGCTCGAATTCACGACTCCGGGCGCGACCGCCGGGGATTTCGCGCGGGTGATGACCTCCGGCCTCGGCGGACTTTTCCCCGCGGGAATCGAAGTCGGGCGGCTTAAATTCGCGGGCACGGTCGAATCGGCCGTCGATTTCGCCGCGCTCGAGGACGTCTTCATCAGAAAATGAAACGCGACGCCGTCAGTTTCGCGATTGCGCTTATCGCCTTCACCGCCTTGGGAGCGGCGGAGGAACTCTGCGCGAAACCCTTCGGCATCGGCTTCCCGTTTCTGCTCGTCGCCGCGATATATTTCGCCGAGCGCCGGACCGCGCTTCACGCGATCCTTTTCGCGGTCGCCGCCGGGGCGGCGGTCGACGCGCTTTCCTCGCTCCCGCCGGCGGTGAGCCTAGCGTTCTTCGCGGCGGTCGCGGCGGTAGTGCGCGCGACGCGTCGGAATTTCCCCTCGGCGAAACTAGCGCTTGCGCTCGCCTATCCCGTCTATCAGTTCTGGCTCTGGATGTGGTGCCCGAATCTCGGCGGCGCGGTCTTCACGCGTTCGCTCGCCGCGGCGCCGCTCGCCGTCTGCGCGGCGGTCGCGGTATATCCCCTTCTGGAAATCTTCGAGCGGAAGGGGGCCGTCGATGAACCTTGAGCATCGCCGCAAAGGCGACATCACGTGCCTCGTCGCCGCGCTCGTCGCGCTCGCGGGTTTCACCGTGCTCGCCGTGCGGCTAAGCGCGGTGCAGCTCGATGACACGCTGCGGCTCAGGTTCGAGGGCGAACTCCAGAGCGAGCGCAGGGTGCTGACGAGCGGTCCGCGCGGGCGGATCGTCTCCTCCGACGGCGCGGTGATGGCGGAGAACCGCCCGGTCCGCAACATCGTCATCGACGCGGCCGCGTTCCAGCGGCGCGGGCGCGGCGCGACGCTCACCAACATTCTCGAGAGCGTCGCTCTCGTAGCCGAAACGGTCGGTCGGCCGTCGGCGCTTACCGAGCGGAAGGTCAGCGCGCATCTTCAGCGCGAGCTCGCGCTGCCGCTCGTCGCCTGGGCCGACGTCAGCGAAGAGGAGCTCGCGCGCTTCGCGGAGAATTCCTATCGCTTCCCGGGCTTTTACTGCGACGAGACGCTGATGCGCCGCTATCCGCTCGGCGGCATCGGCGCGCACCTGATCGGCTATGTCGGGCGCGACCGCGCCGGGAACGGCCGCGATCAGGGCGAAGGCGACCGGCGGTTCAATTTCGAGGAATTCGAGATGACCGGGAAGGGCGGGCTCGAAGAGCGCTACGACGCCTATCTGCGCGGCGTGCCGGGGGAGCGCGCGGTAATCGTCGACGCCCGCGGGTTCAAGGTCCGCGAAGAGGTGCGCAAGGAGGCGGAAAGCGGACCCGATTTGGTCACGACGATCGATTCCGCCCTGCAGATCGCGGCGGAAGAGGCGCTCGCCGACGTAACCGGCGCGTGCGTCGTCCTCGACCCGCGCAGCGGCGCCGTCCTCGCGCTCGCGAGTTCTCCGACTTTCGACCCGAACGAGTTCGAGCCTTATCTTTCGCGCGAACTCTGGGAGTCGCTCAGGAACGACCCGGCGAAGCCGCTTCTAAATCGCGCCGTTTCCGGCGGCTACGCGCCCGCTTCGACCTTCAAGACGATAACCGCGCTCGCGGGTCTCGCCTCGGGGCGTTCGAGCCGTGAGATGTACGAGTGTAACGGCGCCTTCAGGCTCGGCTCGCGCCGGATCCGTTGCTCGAGCCGCTGGGGTCACGGAGTCATCGATCTCGAGGCCGCGCTAAAGAAAAGCTGCAACCCGTTCTTTTGCGACTGGTCGCTCTCGATCGGGACGAACGCGCTCAAAAAGGCGGCGGAGGCCTTCGGTCTCGGTTCGCGCACTGGAATCGACATCCCGGCCGAAATCGCGGGCGTCGTCCCCGACGGCGCGTGGAAGCTCGAACACTGGAGCGAGCCGTGGTACCCCGGGGATCTCCCGCAGATGTCGATCGGCCAGGGAATGCTGATCGTGACGCCGCTTCAGATGGCGCGCGTCGCGGGCGGGCTTATGACCGGCTATCTCGTAAAGCCGCGCCTCGTCGCGTTCCGTCCCGGCGAGGTGCCCGAGCGCGTGAAGCTGCCCTTTTCCGAAACGGCGCTCGCGGCGGTCCGTCGCGGCATGAACGCGGCGGTCAACGACGGCGGCACCGGCCGCCGGGCGGGGTGGAACATCGCGGCGCACGTGATCGGGAAGACGGGCACGGCGGAAATCGGGAAGGACGCGACGCGCCGGAAGAACGCCTGGTTTATCGGCGCGGCCGAGCCGGACGAATCGACGCCGGAGTCGGCGCGGGATTCCGTCCTCGCCGTCGCGCTGATCGTCGAGAATGTCGCGCTCGAAGGGGGCGGCGGCGGCGCCGACGCGGCGCCGAGGGTGCGGAAGATCTTGAAGGAGTGTTTCGGCGTCCGCGACGCTGACGCCGAGACTAGGAAGGAAGCCGAAGACCGGGCGAAGGCCGAGGCGGAGGCGAGCGCGGAAGGAGGCGCGGAATGAAGAAGTTCTTCGCCCGATTCAACTATCTGATGTTCGCTTCGATGCTCGTTCTCGTCTATCTCGGGACGATGTCGATATGGTCCGCGGGTCACGCTCGCGAGGCTGCTTTCCACGGAATGTGGCTCAACCATCTTTCGACCGCGGCGTTCGGCCTCGCCGTTTATTTCATCTGCGCGAAGATCGACTACCGCTCGTTCCTCCGGCTCGTTTCGCCCGTGTTCTACCTCGGTTCGCTCGTGTGTCTCGTCGCGGTTCTCGTCTTCGGCTCGAAGGTGTACGGCGGCCGGCGCTGGCTCTGGTTCTTCCAGCCGAGCGAGGTCGCGAAGCTCGCGACGATATTCTTCCTCGCGACCATCCTTCCGAGACTCAAGGGATTCGCGGGTTTCGCGCTCGCGGGGGCGATAGTCGCGGTCCCCTCGCTCCTCATTCTCGCCGAGCCCGATCTCGGAACGACGCTAGCGCTCGTTCCGGCGGTCGTCTTCATGATTCTCGCGTCCGGGCTCTGGCGGCGCGGCTTCATCGTTCTCCTCGCGCTCGGCGTAATCGCGGCGATGGTCGTTCTCGGCGCCCTCTACGAGGCGGAGAAGCCGGAGCAGAGCGTCGAGAAACGCGAGCGCATCGAGCGGTACGTGCCGCTTAAACCCCATCAGATCAAGCGCGTGAAGACGTTCCTCTTCCCGCTCACCGACCCGACGGGCTCGGGCTACAACCTCCGTCAGGCGCTGATCGCGATCGCCTCGGGCGGCCTTCGCGGGCGCGGCGTCGGGAAAGGCGAGACGAACCGGCTAAAGTACCTCCCCGCCTCGGTATCGATGAACGACTTCATCTTCTGCGTGTACGCCGAGGAGCGGGGATATCTCGGCGATCTTCTCCTCCTCGCGATGTTCGCGACTCTCGTCGTTTCCGGCTACTGGACCGCCTTCCGCGCGGCCGACCCCGAGGGCCGGCTCGTCGCGCTCGGCGTCGCGTCGCTCGTATTCGCCCATGTCTACGTCAATATCGCGATGTCCCTCGGGCTCGTTCCGATCACGGGACTTCCGCTACCGTTCATTTCTTCCGGCCGTACGTTCCTAGTGGTGCTGATGGCCGGGCTCGGATTAACCCAAAGTGTAAACCTTCACAGAGAGGATCAAAGATAACATGAACCTGTTCGGCTGGCTCAAGCGCTCGAAACTGAAGCGCGAAATCATCGTCAACGTCGAGAAACTCGAAACCCGCGTCGCCATCATGGAGAACGGCCGGCTCGAGGAATTCGAGGTCGAGCACCCCGAGGAGGAGCGCCTGGTCGGCAGCATCTTCAAGGGGCGCGTCCAGAATCTCGAAAACGATCTTCAGGCCGCGTTCGTCGATATCGGACTTAAAAAGAACGCGTTCCTCCACTACTGGGACATGACGCCCGACGCCGACGCGCTCATGGACGAAGACGACGAACCTCGGAAGCGCGAGAAGGGCGGGCGGAAGGCGAACCGGCTTTCCGACGCCGAAATCGCGAAGCTCTTCCCGCCGGGATCGGAGATCATCGTCCAGGTCACGAAGGGACCGATCTCGACGAAGGGCCCGCGCGTCACCGCCAACCTTTCGATTCCCGGGCGCTATCTCGTGATGATGCCGGGAACGCGTGTTCGCGGCGTCTCGAAGAAGATCGGCGATGCGAAGGAGCGCCAGCGGCTCAAAAAGATCCTCGACAAGCTCCCGCTCCCCGACAACGTCGGGCTCGTCGTGAGGACGGTCGGCGCCGGCGCCTCGGCGCGCGCGTTCGCCCGCGACCTCCGGAACCTCCTCGCCGTCTGGAACGAGATGCAGGCGAACACGAAGACGCGCCGTACCCCCTGCTGCATCTTCCACGAGCCCGATCTCTGCGAGCGCGTCGTCCGCGACTGGCTCACCGAGGACGTCGACGCGATCGTGATCGACGACGAGAAGAGCTATAACGACATGCGTGAAGTCTGCGCGCGGATCTCCCACCGCGCGAAGTCGAAGATCCGCCGTTACGACGGCGTGACCGGCGTCTTCGAGCACTACGGCCTCGAGCGCCAGCTTTCCGATGCCTTCGCGCGCGAAGTCCCGCTCAAGTCGGGCGGCTATCTCGTCATCGACGAGACCGAGGCGCTCATCGCGGTCGACGTGAATACCGGTCACTACAAGGGCAACGGCTCCCAGGAGGACGCGATTCTCGAGGTGAACCTCGAGGCGGTCGAGGAAGTCGCCCGCCAGCTTCGTCTGAGGAACATCGGCGGCCTTGTCGTTCTCGACCTTATCGACATGAAGAGCCGCAAGCATCAGACTCAGGTCGCGAAGGCGCTCAAAGCCGCGCTCAAGCGCGACCGTGCGCGGACGAACGTCCTCGCGATCTCCGAGCTCGGCCTCCTCGAGATGTCGCGCCAGCGTCAGGACCGTTCGATCCTCTCGAAGCTCAACTCGACCTGCCCGTACTGCCAGGGCCACGGCCTCGTCAAGTCGCCGATGGCGATCTCGATCGAGGTCCAGCGCCGCCTCACGAGCCTTCTCAGGAAGGCCGAGGAGGATAAGAAGCCGTTCGAGCCGAAGATCGTGATCGCCCCGCAGGTGATGCAGCGTCTCCGGACGGAGGACAGCGAAATCCTCGCCGAGCTCCAGAAGAAATTCAATACCCGTCTTACCTTCGTTTCCGAGCTTCATCGCCATCCGGAGGCCTTCTCGATACTGGACGCGGCCACCTCGCAAGTGTTATACTCTCAGTCATGAAAAGAAAGTTCCTCTTCGCCGCCGCGGCCTTTTCGGTCGCGGCCCCGTTAGTCGCCGCTCAGGACCCCGTCGGGTGGAGGGGGACGTCGCCGGAGAAGCTCGTCGTGACCGCCGATAAAATGGCGGCGGACAACAAGACCGCGACGCTCGTCGCGACCGGCCACGTAAAGGCCGTTTCCGCGCCTTACTGCCTTCTTTCGGAACTCGTCACCAAGGAGGGCGACACTTACAATTTCGCGCCCGGGACGCGGGTCACGACCTGCACGAACAAAGTCGAGTCCCAGCACTTCTCGCTGAGCGGCGAGGTCACTTACCGCGATCAGCACAGCGCCGTCGTCAAGAACGCCGTTCTCCGCGTCTACGACGTACCGGTTCTCTGGTTCCCGTACTGGTACTATCCGCTCGACACCGACTACGGCTGGCGCGTGATGCCGGGTTACGCCTCGAAATGGGGCGCGTACCTGATGACGAAATACCTCTATTCGATCGCCGGCGGCTACGGCGAGGGCGAGTGGGGCCTTTCCGGCTCGAGCCGCTTCGACGTGCGCGAAAAGCAGGGCGTCGCGGTCGGTCAGGGCTTCCGCTGGCAGCTCGGCGATTTCGGCCGCGGCCGGTTCCGCGCGTACTACGCGTGGGATCAGGACGCCGACCGCTACGACCGCCACTGGAGCACGCGGAAATACAACCACCGCAACTGGTCGAGCGACGTTCCCGACCGCCGCTACGGCCTCGAACTCGAGCACCTCTGGCTCCCGACCGAGCGCGACACGGTGCGGCTTAAAGGCGAGTACTATTCCGATTCGGAATTTAAGGGCGACTTCCTCCGGAAGGGGCTCTTCGGCGCGGACAGCCGCTTCTCGGATTCGCGCGGTAACGAGCTCGCCTGGGAGCACCTCGAGAACCGCTTCTCGCTCGGCGTTTCCGTCTCGGGTCCGATCAACCGCTTCTACGAGGGCGTCTCGCGCCTCCCCGAAGTCTACTTCGACGTCCAGCCGATGGCGCTCTTCTCGCTCCCGATCAATTACGAGTCCGAAACGACCGCCGCGTTCCTGAACCGCGATTACGGCCGGCTCGGCGACCGCGACACCGCGACGCCGTTCCGCTACAATCCCGGCGAGTGGGCCGACTACCAGACGTTCCGCTTCGATACCTACCACCGCTTCACGATGCCGTTCAAGGTCGCGGACGTCCTCTCGGTCGTCCCGCGCGTCGGTCTTCGCGGAACCTACTGGAATCGGACCGGCACCGACAACACGACCGGCTACGGTCGCGCGGTCAAGGGCTCCGAGGACGTGACGAGGCTTATCGCCGAGGGCGGCGTGACCTTCGCCGCGCGCGGTAAAAAGTGGCTTACCGATGACCTCGAACACACGATCGAGCCGTATTTCGACGTCCTCGCGCAGGAGGCCCACTACGAGGGGCTTTCGAAAACTTCGCGGCCGTACATCTTCGATTCGGTCGACGGTTCGCGCGACTGGCTCGACCAGTTCGCGGGCTCGAGCCGCAATCTCCCCTACAGCTACTACGGTTTCACCCCCGGCCTCCGGAACGCGCTCGGCAAGCTGAACGAGAACGGCAACGTGAAGACGCTCCTCGACCTCGACGTCTACGCCGCGTGCCAGCTTAACGACACGACCTACACCGATGGCGGGCGCTATCACCGCCTCGCCTCCGACCCGTCGCGGCCGAATTACGGCAAGCATCACGGCGTCGTCGTTCCGGGCGTCCGCGCCCGCTGGCGTCCCGACGAGGATATCGCGCTTTCATCGCGCCTCGAATACGATACGGAATCGTCGACCCTCGCTTACGCCGATGTCTCGTGGCATCAGCGCGTCACGAAGAAGTTCAAGTACAACGTGAGCTTCATCAATCGCGATCACCGGATGTGGGACTACTCCTCGACGCCGTACGATTCGGCGCGCCTTCGCGACGAGGATCTCAATCGCGCGCGTTATTCGTACGTCGAGCTCACGGCCGAGCACGAACTCTGCGACGCGATCGCCTGGGGCCCGTTCGTCCGCTGGGACTGCCGCGAGGGCGAGGTCGACGAGGTCGGCAGCTGGATCGACTTCCGCACCGACTGCCTCGGCTTCCGCTTCTCGGCCGCCTACGAGGCCGATGTGACGCGCGTCGACAATTCCCGCAGCTCCGAGGACTGGCGCTTCGGCTTCAACGTGTATCTCCGCGCGACCGGGCCTTCGAGCGGCTCCGTCTTCGGCGACTGACTTAAAGAAAAATGCGCAAGGCGCAGGCGAGTTATTTCGAGCGGCTCGAGAATTATCTCGTGAAGCTCATCCAGGAGAAAGGCGCGGACCGGAACCAGCCGTTCCAGATCCGCTGTCTCCTCGCGCTCCTTAAAGCGTACAGTCTCGTATTCGGCGCGATCGTCGCCGTCCGCTACGCGCTTTACTCGATCGGCATCCTGCGCCGCTTCCCGCTCGGCATTCAGGTCATCTCGATCGGGAACGTGACGGCGGGCGGCACGGGTAAGACCCCGGTCACGGAAATCTTCGCGCGCACGCTCGCCGCCGAGGGGCGCAAGGTCGCGATCCTCTCGCGCGGCTACCGCCGGAAGGAGGCGCCGCTCTGGAAGCGCGTCTTCACCCAGGTCATCGAAAAGCCGCTCGTCGTTTCGGACGGCCGCCATATCCTCCTCGACGCCGCGACCGGCGGCGACGAGCCGTACATGCTCGCCTCGAACCTTCCCGGCGTCGCGGTCGTCGTCGACCGCAACCGCGTCAAGGCCGCGCGCTACGCGGTGAAGCGCCTCGGGTGCAACACGATAATTCTCGACGACGGTTTCCAGTACCAGAAGCTGAAGCACTCGGTCGAGGTGGTGCTTGTAGATTCGACGAACCCGTTCGGGAACGGGAACATGCTCCCGCGCGGCATTCTTCGCGAGCCCGCGCGCCACCTGAAACGCGCCGACATCATCTTCCTCACGAAGTGCCGCGGCGACGTCTCGGAGGCGGTGAAGGAAATAAGGAAGTACAACAAGCGCGCGGAAATCGTCGAGTGCAACCACGCGCCGAAAGTCCTGAAGGATGTCTGGAGCCGCGAGGAGTTCCCGCTCGACTGGCTCAAGGGCAAGAAGCTCTGCACGCTTTCCGGAATCGCCTCGCCGAAGGGGTTCGAGAATTCGCTCCGCCACCTCGGCTCGAAGGTCGTCTGGTGCGAGCGCTACGCCGACCACCACCGCTACGATTCCTCCGAAATCCTCTACGCGCTCAACCGTTCCGCCGACATGGGCGCGGACGCGCTCGTCACGACCGAGAAGGACGCGGTGAGATTCCCGCGATTCGAGACTTCGCCGATTCGCTGTCTCTACCTCCGCATCGCGATCGAGATTCTCCGCGGCGGCGACAGCTTTCAGGAAATCATCAATCGTATCTGCTTCCGCAAGGCCGATTGACCTCAGGGCATCCGCCCGTTGTTTTTGATATAATATACGGGCTATGAAACTCTTCGAAGAACTCAAGGCCCGCGGACTCGTCGAGGCCATAACCGCCCCGGAAATCGAAAGCGCGATGGATAAACCAATGACGGTTTACTGCGGCTTCGACCCGAGCGCCCGTTCGCTCCAGGCCGGGAACCTCGTTTCGATCATGGTCCTCAAGCGCTTCCAGCAGGCGGGTCACAAGGTGATCGCCCTCGTCGGCGGCGCGACCGGTCTTATCGGCGACCCGTCCGGTAAGTCCGCCGAGCGCAATATGCTCACCGTCGAACAGGTCGCGGTAAACAAGGCGGGAATTCGGGAAAACCTCGCGAAAATCCTTGATTTCGACGGTCCGAACGCGGCGATCATGGTCGATAACTACGACTGGTACAAGGGTACGAGCGCGATTGAGTTCCTCCGCGACATCGCGATCAACTTCCGCGTTCCCCAGATGCTTGCGAAGGAGTCGGTAAAGAAGCGTCTCGAAGCCTCGGAAGGCGCGCTTACCTTCACCGAGTTCAGCTATCAGATTCTTCAGGGTAACGACTTCCTCCATCTTTACGACAACTACGGCTGCCAGATGGAAGTCGGCGGCGCCGACCAGTGGGGCAACATCACGGCGGGTACGGATCTCGTCCACCGCATGCGCGGGAAGTCGGCATTCGGTCTCACGTTCCCGCTTCTCCTCGACTCGACGGGGAAGAAGTTCGGGAAGTCCGAGGGTAACGCGCTCTTCCTGAACGGCGAGATGACGCCGGTCTTCGACTGGTATCAGTACTTCCTTCGTGCGGCCGACGCCGATGTGATCCGCTACCTCAAGGTCTTCTCGATGAAGTCCCTCGAGGAAATTGCCGCGCTCGAGGCCGAGATGAAGGCCCACCCGGAGGCGCGCATTCCGCAGAAGGCGCTCGCCGAAGAGCTTACGCTCCTCGTTCACGGCGAGGAAGGGCTCGCGAAGGCGAAGGCTGCGACCGAGGCCCTCTACGCGAAGAAATCGGCGGGCGACATCGCGAAGGCCGATAACGTTCCGAGCGCGAACGTCGCGCTCGCGGACGCGGTCGGAAAGCCCGTCTTCGCGGTCGCCGCGGCGGCCGGGATGTTCAAGTCGAACGGCGAGGCCCGCCGGATGGCCGCGCAGGGCGGACTTTCGCTCAACGACGCGAAGATCGACGAAAAGCGCGTTTTCGCATCCGATGACGTCAAGGAAGGCGTCGCGGTCCTACGGAGCGGCAAGAAGAACTACTTCGTCCTGCGTTTCGCCTGATGAAGAAGATCGAGAAATACGTCTTCGGCTCGTTTCTCACGAGCTTTTTCCTCGCGTTTCTCGTTCTGAGTTTCGTGCTGACGATCGGACTCATGGTCCAGATCGTCGGCTTTATTCTCGACGGCGTCTCGCTCTCGCTCGTCGGGTCGTTCGCCGCGGTGAGCTTCCCCGAGACGATGCAGTGGACGATTCCGCTCGCGCTCCTCTTTTCGGGCGTCCTCGTCTTTTCGCGCCTCTCCGCCGACAGCGAGATCGCCGCGATGCGCGCCTGCGGCGTCGACCTTTACTCGGTCATGCGCTGGCCCGTCCTTTTCGCGCTCGCGCTTACGCTCGTCGGCGCGTGGGTCAACAACGAGGTCGTGCCGCGCGGCCACGAGGTCCGCCGGTCGCTCAAGACGAAGGTCTCGGTTTCGACCGGGCTCGACCTCCTCGAGCCGGGAATCTGGATCGACGATCTGCCGAAGGTCAAGCTCTACTTCCGGTCGAAGAACGGCAACTGGATCGACGACCTCGTCGTGATGGACTATTCGAGTTCGAAGTTCGTGCGCTCGATCCGCGCTTCTCGCGCGTGCGTCACGAGCGAAGGTCGCGATCTTATCCTCGACCTCTACAACGTCAAGGTCGACCCGATTGCCGAAAATCGGCCGGGAATGACTTCGATGCAGCGTTATGTCCACCGCATGAAGGACGTCCTCGCCGAGACGAAATACGAGAAGAAGATGAAGGACTTCGATTTCCCGGAGCTTCTCGAGGCGATCTCGAAATCGAAAGCCCAGGAGAAGACCGCGCTCGCGAAACTCCGCGCGCTCAAGGACGACGAGCTCGACGAAGCGGCGAAGGCCGACTTCGATCGCGACCACGAGGCGAAGGCGATAAAGAAGTCGATTCGCCAGCAGCGCTCGAAGATGAAGACCGAGCTTTCGAAGCGTTTCGTCTTCGCCGCCGCCTCGTTCTGTTTCGTGCTCGTCGGCATTCCGCTCGGTATCAGATCGCACCGCCGCGAGTCGACGATCGGTATCGCGATATCGCTCGTCATTTCTGTCGTCTACTATCTATTCGTGATGCTGTTCATTTCGCTTCAGAAGAAATATTCCATTCATCCCGAATTCCTCATCTGGCTGCCGGTGGTCCTCTGCGGAGCGCTTTCGTGGCGGCTCGTCTCGAGGAACCGATAAAGAAGGAGCTAACCTATGGCGAAGATTCATCCCACCGCTATCGTCGAAGACGGCGCCACGCTCGGCGCCGACGTCGAGATCGGTCCTTACGCGCACATCGGCGCGGACGTGAAACTCGGCGACGGTACGCGCGTACAGCAGGGCGCGATCATCGACGGTCATACGACGATCGGCACGATGTGCCAGATCTTTCCCTACGCCTGCATCGGCATGAAGACGCAGGACCTGAAGTACAAGGCGGGCTCGACGAGTTATGTCGAAATCGGCGACCGTACCGTGATCCGCGAGTTCGCGACGGTCCATCTCGGGACGGCCGACGGCGAGAAGACGATCATCGGCTCGGACTGCCTTTTCATGTGCTACTGCCACGCTGCCCACGGCGTCATTCTCGGCAATCACGTCATCTGCTCGAACTCGGTCCAGCTCGCCGGCGACGCGCACGTCGACGACTGGGCGATTATCGGCGGTATGGCGGGTAGCCACCAGTTCTGCCACGTCGGCAGACACGCGATGGTCGGCGGCATGGCGAAGATCCGCCAGGACTTCCCGCCATACATGCTCGGCGACATGTACGAGGGCGCGATGAAGGTTCTCGGGCCGAATGTCGTCGGTCTTACCCGCCGCGGCTTCTCGAAGGACGTCATCCAGGCGCTCAAGGAGGCCTATCGCTTCCTTTACCGCGACGGTCTCAACCGTTCCCAGGCGCTCGACCGCGTCGAGAACGACGTCGAGCCGTTCGACGAAATCAAGGAACTCGTCGCGTTCTATCGTAACAGCCAGCGGGGCGTATCGTGACTTTCCGCGGCGCCACCTTCGACTCGCGGCTCGTGAAGCCGGGAATGCTCTTCATCGCCGTCAAGGGCGAGAAGAGCGACGGTCACGATTACATCCCGAAGGCGCTCGCGAACGGCGCCGCGGGCGTGATCGACGGTTACGAAGAACTTGACCGCGTCGCCCGCGAATACCGCCGCTCGCTCAAGGCGAAGGTGATCGGCGTCACCGGCTCGGCCGGGAAGACGACGACGAAGGAGCTTTTGAAGGCGTTTCTCTCGCGGCTCGGGAAGACTTACGCGACCGAAGGGAACTTCAACAATCATCTCGGCCTTCCCGTCACGATTCTCAACTGCCCTCCCGACGCCGACTTTCTCGTTGTCGAGATGGGAACGAACCACCCCGGGGAGATCGCGCACTTGTGCGACGTCGCCGAACCCGACGCGGGACTTGTCACGAACGTCGGAACGGCGCATATAGAGTACTTGAAGACGCAGGACGGCATCGCCGCGGAAAAGGGAACGCTTCTCGCCCGCGCGAAGGAATTCGGCGTCGCCTCGACGGAGAACGTGCGGCTCGGGAAGCTGCGCGAACTCTGCCGGGGGGAGTTCATCGCGGTCGATCCGCGTCCCGCCTGGCTCGCGGGACCGATCGCGAAGATACTTCCCGGGGAGCACAATCTATCGAACGCCGCGCTCGCTTTCGCCGTCGCCGAACGTTTCGGTCTTACGCGCGACGATGCCGTCGCGGCGCTCGAGGGATTCGCGCTCCCGGGGTCGCGGTGGCGCCGGGTGGAACTGAACGGCGTTCGGTTCGTCGACGACACGTACAACGCGAACCCCGACGCGATGAAGGCCGCGATATCCGCGTTCGCCGCGGAGGACGCCCCGGGACGGAAGATCGCCGTTCTCGGCGATATGTTCGAACTCGGCGATCGCGCCGAAGAGTATCACCGCGAAGTCTTCGCGGCGGCCGCGGCCGCGGGGTTCGACCTCGTGATCGCGGTCGGCGAAACGAGCTCGAAGTGTCGCGCGGATTTCGCGTTTGCCGATACCGCGGCGCTGCGGCGCGAGCTCTGGAACATACTGCGCGCGGGCGACAGGGTGCTCCTCAAGGCATCTCACGCGCTCGGGCTCGGAGAAGTCGTGAAAGGAATGGGAAAATGAAATTCATGAAAGGCGCGCTGGCGCTCGCGGGCGTGTTCGCGATGCTGGCGGTGCTTGCCGAGACGCGGGAATTCTCGCGTTATCAGACGATTCTCGACCGCCATCCGTTCGGACCTGAACCGCCGGGGTTCGATCCGAACGTGAATCCGAACGAAGTTTCGAAAAGCGAAGTCGCGCCCGGCGCGGCGGGGGTTGAGCTCACGCCCGAGCAGGAGGTGCTGTCGAAATCGCTCGTGTTCAGCGTTCTCAACACCGAGCCGGACGGCACGATTTTCGTCGGTTTCTCCGACGTGACCGACGCGAAAAGTCCGCGCCACTACTATCTTGCGGTCGGAGATTCTCAAGACGGCTGGACCGTTAAGGAAGTGGATACCGAGAACGATTCCGTTATTTTCGTGAAGAACGGGATTGAACTCCCGTTGTCGCTCGGTTCCAAGTCCCAGCCGTCAGGTGGCGCCAAGGGCAAGGCCGCGTCCGGCGGGGCGAGGAGTCCGCTTATCGGTAACGCGAAGCCGTCGAGCCGGGCCGGGCGCAAGCAGCGTAAGGAAATGGAGGCTGCTGCGGCCGAAGCCGAGAAGGCGGCCCGGGCCGAGGAGGCGCGGAAGGAGGAGGCCGAACGCGAGGCGCGCGAAGCCGAGGAGAAGGCGCAGCGCGAAGCCGAGCGCGAGCAGAGTCGCGCCCAGCTGCTCGAAATGAAGGAACAGATCCGGCGCACTCAGGAGCAGCTCAAGCAGGCGCGCGAGGATAGCGAGGCCGCCGAGTCGGATGAACCGCGACAGGAGGCGGAATGATGAAGACGACGACGCTTGAGGAATTCCGCGCCGAGCTGCTCGCGACCGGCGGGTACGAGACGGCTGACGATCACCGCGCCCCGAAGCGCGCGAAGAAATGCGGCTGGACGACGTTCCGTTTTTCGCTCGGGGTGAGCCACGTCTTCCCGATGTGCGCGATCACCGAGCCGTTCGGACTTCTTAACACCGACCGCTGGGCGCATTACTGCTTCCGCACCGTGCAGATCGCGGAGAAGATGGGTATGAAGGTGATGCTCGAGGGCTGGAAACAGCGCGAGGCGTACAAGGGCCCTGTCATGTACCTCTGCAATCACATGTCGACCGTGGAGACGATTCTCCTCCCGCCTATCGTTCTCACCTACGGGCCGTTCAACGTCGTCGCGAAAGCGTCGCTCAACCATCTCCCGTTCCTCGAGAGCGCGGCGAAGCACATGGGGATGCTGCCGCTCGGGCGGAAGTCGCCGCGCGAGGATTTGATGTACATGCTCAAGGTCGGCGTCGAGCGCATCCAGGCGGGGAACAGCTTCCTCATCTTCCCGCAGGGAAGCCGCGAAAAGGTCTTCAGCCGCAAGCTTTATTCCTCAATCGGCGCGAAGCTCGCCGAGAAGGCCGGCTGCCCGGTCGTCCCGATCGTCGTCGATACGCGCTGCCAGCCGACGCGCGAGGGCGGCGGGCTCTTCAAGGATTTCGGCCCCGTCGACACCGCGATCGACATCCGCTGCGCCTGCGGACCGGTCATCCCTCACGACAAGGCGAAAGTCATGCACGAGGCCGCCTTCGACTGGATGGCGACGAAACTCGAATCCTGGAATCTTCCCGTGGAGCGCTGATGAAAACCCCGCCGAACAACCCTGAAGCCGAGCGCGCGGTGCTCGGGTCGATCATGATCGACACGACCGGACGCGCCGGCGACCGCGTGATGGACCTCTGCCTTACGGGCGGCATCGTCCCCGAATCGTTCTACGACCCGCGCCATCGCTCGCTTTACGAGACGATGCTCGAGATGAACCGGACGGCGAAGCCGCTCGACATGGTCTCGCTCGTCACCGAGCTCAAGCGGAACGGCCGGCTCGAGGCGGTCGGCGGCGTCGGCTTCGTCGAGACGCTCGTCGACCAGACCCCGACCGCCGCCCACGCCGAGTACTACATCAACCTTCTCCGCGACAAGCACCTCCGGCGCACGATGATCGAGCGCGCGACCGAGACAATCGAGAAATGCTTCGACGAAAAGGAGAACCCCGACACTCAGGCGCTCCTCGGCTCGGCCGAGAAGGGCTTCCTCGACATCGGCGCGAAGGGCGCCGACACGATGCCGTGGGGCGACGCGATCGAGAAGAGCTTCGACGTTCTCAACAAGATGTTCGACTCGAACGGGAAGACGTTCGAGGGGCTCTCGACCGGGCTCACCCACCTCGATGAAAAGCTTCAGGGGCTCAAGCCCTCGGAAATGATCGTCATCGCCGCGCGTCCGTCGGTCGGCAAGACCTCGCTCGCGATGAACATCGCGGAATCGGTCGCGCTCGGCCTTGACATGAACAACGTCCCGACGAAAGGTCCGGACGGGAACCGCGGCGTCAGGCGCCCGGTCATGATCTTCTCCCTTGAAATGCCGGTCGAGGCGCTCACGAAGCGCATGATCGCGGGCCGTGCCCACGTCAACACCTGGAAGCTCAACCGCGGGCTCTGCGCCCAGGCCGAGAAGGAGCTCCTCACGAACAACCTCTTCGTCGCCTACGACGACCTTCGGAACGCGCCGATCTACGTCGACGACACGGCCGGGCTCGACGTCATGGACCTCCGCGCCCGCGCCCGCCGCGCGAAGAAGGCCCACGGGATCGAGCTCATCGTGATCGACTACCTGCAGCTCTGCAAGTGTAACGAGAAGGCGAAGCAGAGCCGCGTCATCGAAGTCTCGGAAATCTCCCAGCAGATCAAGGCGATGGCGAAGGAACTGAAGATCCCCGTCATCGTCCTCTCCCAGCTTTCCCGCGCGAACGAACAGCGCGGCGACAAGTACGAGCGGCCGAAACTCTCCGACCTCCGCGATTCCGGCGCTATCGAACAGGACGCCGACGTCGTATTCCTTCTCCGCCGCCCGAGCCGCACGCCGAGCGACCCGGAATCGAACGACCCCAACCTCGCGATCATCGACGTCGCGAAGAACCGCAACGGCGAAATCGGCGAGGTGCGCTGCAACTTCATACGCGAATACGTCCGTTTCGAGGACCGTCCGCTCGAGTCGAGCCAGCAGGACCAGGCGCTCGCTGAAGAGGCCGAAACCGTCCCGCGCCAGACTTTCGTCCAGGACCCGATGATCTAGTTCGTTCACCCGGTCGCGCGATTGCAGTCGGCGATTCAACAGTGATATAATCAAGACATGAAAATCATAGGCGAACCAATTTTTGCGAAGGATGCGGACGGGAATCTTTTGAGCCGCATCGGTACTATCTTCTTCAAGACCCCCGGCCTCGTCACGAAGCGCGGCGTCCACGCGATGCAGCGCATGATGTGGATCGAGGAGGTGAACGCGCTCCGCGCGAAAGAGGGCCTTCCTCCGATGACGATCGAGGAGGAGGACGCGGAGCTCGCCGAATCGGTCGACCTGATCTTCACCGACCATCACGTCCTCATCCGGCCCGATCCGGACCACATGGACATCGCTTTCCGCGCGGACGAGGAACTCCAGAAGCTCGTCTCGAAACGGAAGATCCGCTTTCTGAACACGCATTCGGCGAAGGTCCGGAACGCGCTCCGCGCGCGCGGCGAGAACTGGCGCATGGCGCGCGCGCCGATTTCGCAGGAGGACATGTCGACCCTGATCGCGAACTCGCGCGTCGCGATCTCCGGCGAGCCGATCTACTACTACAACCGCGCGACCGGCACGCGCTACGTCACGGTCGCCGGCTGCGAAGCGGTCGCCGAGCTTCCCTCCGACAAGCTTCGCGCCCAGGTGAAGGAAGCCCAGGAAATGTTCGCCCGGCGAAACCGCATCGGACACCCCGAGCTCGATCTCTTCCCGGTCACGACGCCTATCGACATCAAGCAGCAGTTCAAGGCGCTTAAATCCGACGAGCTTTCCGACGACGCGCTCCGCGCCGAGCTCCACCGGATCGACACCGAGTGGCGGATGACGATTCCGAGCGAACTCCGTGAGGAATCGGTCGACAACTACGACTGGCGCAACGCGATGGCGGAGACGCTCACGACCGGCCCGAACGAGACCGCGGTCGGCGAGCGCGATTTGATTCAGGGCATCAGCCCCGAATTCTACCGCCAGATCGAGTGGCTCCCCGGCGCGCGCGTCGATCGCGGCGAGATCATCTTCGACCCGCTCTGGGACGAGTACAACCGCACGCGCGACCCCGAGCTCGCGGAAATCTGCGACCCGCGCGTGAGGAACATCCTCTTCAATCTCTACCGCCTTTTCGGCGACGTCGAATACGTGAACGTCGGGCGTATCGTCAACTCGCTCGCCCGCGACCCGATCCCCGGTTCGCGCCGCGGGAATGTCTACATCTTCCAGTGCAAGGAGACGAAGAAGCCGCTCGCCCAGATCTACACGATCCGCTTCCAGAAGTGGGGTATCGCGGAGCATCTCGACGAAGGAAAGGACCTTCTCCGCTCGATCCTCGAGGCGAACGAGTACTCGGACTACATCATGGACCGCCGGCTCATGTGCCAGCAGCTCGGGATGAACCTTCCCCAGCGCATCGGCTTCGGCCAGTTCACCGAGCAGTACCACGGGATGAACCAGTACAACGGGACGACCGTCCGCGCGTACTACTACGTCAGGAGCTACATCAACGGCGTCGCCTCCGACAAGATTCCGGTCGCGCGCTACCGCAACCCCGCCTTCGCGCTCAGGTTCGCGGAACTGATGGGCGCGGCCGCCGCGATCGACATGATCGTCGGCCGCCGTTCGAGCGAAACGAAGGAGAATCTCTTCGACAAGCAGTATGAAGTTCTCCAGATCGGCTCCGACGGGCTACCCGCGCGTCTCGTCGTGACGAACCACGCCGGCAGCTTCGTCAACTACCTCCATCTCTTCGAGGATTTCGTCTCGCCTTACGCGAACGTCGTCCGCCGCCGTCGCCAGTACGTCACCGACTACAAGGCGTTCACCGACGCGTACGTGAACGCGTTCCTCGCGAAGCTCAAGGAAACCCAGGCGAAATACCGCGACCGCCGTCGCGCGTTCGACGACCTCTTCGTCCATCGCCCGTTCGACGTCGGCGGCTCGGGCGCGTACCGCTGGGCGAAGACGCTCGAGCGTCTCGACCGCTGCGATCCCGAACACGTCGCGTCGATTCTGCGCGCGGCGATCGAGCTCTAAGGATTCGCGCTCCCGGTGCTGAAGTACGTTCTAAAGCGCCTCCTGGAGGTCATCCCGACGACATTCGGGGTGCTCCTCCTCGCGTTTCTTCTCTTCAACGTCGTCGGCGGCTCGCCCGCCGAGACGATTCTCGGAAAGAACGCGACTGCGGAGTCGATCGCTGCGTTCAACCATCGCTACGGCTACGACCGGCCGCTCCCGATGCAGTTCGTCCATTTCATCGGCGATCTCGCGAAGGGCGACCTCGGCTATTCGATCGAACTTAACGAGTCCGTCGCGGATGTCCTCGCGCGCGGCGTCGGGCCGAGTCTTTCGCTCACCGTGCCTATTCTAGTCGGAGGAACGATTCTTGCGCTGATGCTCGCGCTCGTTGCGGCGGCGACGCGCGGCGGGGCGATCGACAAGGGAATTCTCTTCGCCTCGACCGTCCTCATGAGCGTCAACTATGTCGTCTGGGTGCTCGCGGGGCAGTTCCTCCTTTCCTACAAGGCGGGTCTCTTCCCGGTCTGGGGCTACGCGGGGCCGTACTATCTTTTCCTCCCGGTCACGATCGGAATCGTGAGTTCGCTCGGTATGGACATCCGCTTCTTCCGTACCGCGATCCTCGACGAAATCTACCGCCCCTATGTTCTTACCGCCCGCGCGAAGGGACTCTCGAAGGCGCGGATTCTTTTCGTCCACGTCCTTCGCAACGCGCTCATCCCGATCGTCACCTACATCTCGCTCGCGATTCCGTATCTCTTCACGGGCTCACTTCTCCTCGAGAGCTTTTTCGGAATCCCGGGACTTGGTTCCGTTTCGATCAACGCGATTCATTCATCCGACATGGCGGTCGTCCGCGCGGTCGTCGTCCTCGGAGCGCTCCTTTATCAGGGCGTCAATCTCGCGACCGACCTCGTTTACGCCGCGCTCGATCCCCGGGTGAGATTGAACTAACGGTGCCGGTTGCACGGTCGGGGCCGCATTTGGTATACTTCCCGGTAATCCGAATCGGAAAATACGATGAACTTCACTAAGAACAACAACTGGTGGTGGCGCCGCGCTTACGAAGCGAGGTGATCGTATTCCCGTACCCGGAAAAACCGAGATAAAAGGAAAAAGGCCCCGCTTCGAATGAAGCGAGGCCTTTAAGTTTAATAAGACTATGATACTGATGATCGATAACTACGACTCCTTCACGTACAACATCGTACAGGAGCTCGGCATGATCGGAGCGGACGTGAAGGTCGTGAAAAACGACGCCGTCACGCTCGAGGAAATCGCGGCGATGAAGCCGGAGGCGATCGTCTTCGGCCCCGGGCCTGGAAATCCCGATTCGGCGGGGATCACGCTCGCGGCGATCCGGCGTTTCGCGGGGACTGTCCCCATGATGGGCGTCTGTCTCGGCCACCAGTCGATAGCTCAGGCCTTCGGCGGGAAAATCGTCGGCGCGAAGAAGCTGATGCACGGGAAGACCTCACGCCTCCGCCACGACGGCAAGGGGCTCTTCAAGGGCTTCCCCCAGGACATGGTCGCGATGCGCTACCATTCCCTCGCCGTCGACCGCGCGACGCTTCCCGACTGCTTCGAGATCACCGCCGAGGCCGAGGACGGCGAGATCATGGGTCTCCGCCACAAAACGATGCCGATCGAGTCGCTCCAGTACCATCCCGAATCGATTGGAACCCCGGACGGAATCGGGCAGCTTCGCAACTTCCTGACGGAAGTTGCGAAGCTGCATGAAGCATGAAGCATGAAGCATGAAGCATTGTGGAATGTTAAACTCTTTATAGAGTCGACGAATCGACGAATCGACGAATCGACAAATCGACGAATCGACGAATCGACAAATCGACAAATTACCAGTTATGATAATCGAAGCATTGATCGAGGCCCAAAAGGGGCACAGCGTAAGCGAGGAGATGGCTTACGGGACGTTCAGGGAGATCATGAACGGCGAGGTGACGGACCCGGTGCATATCGGGGCGCTCCTGACCGCGATATCGATGAACGGCGTCAACGTCACCGAACTCACTGGCGCTGCGCGGGCGATGCGCGGGGCAGGAATCCACATCAAGGCGCCGTCGGACGCGGTCGACATCGTCGGAACGGGCGGCGACGGGCTCGGGACCTTCAACTGCTCGACCACCGCGGCGATCATCGCGGCGGGAGCGGGCGCGACGATCGCGAAGCACGGCAACAAGGCGTCGACTTCGAAGTCCGGCGCCGCCGACTGTCTCGCGGCGCTCGGCTACAACCTGATGAACTCGATCGAGACCGTCGAAAAGTCGATCGCGGAGAACGGAATCGGGTTCCTCTTCGCGAACCGCTGCCACCCCGCGATGATGTACGCGGCGCCGGTCCGTAAGGCGCTCCCGTACCGGACGATCTTCAACCTCCTCGGCCCGCTCACGAACCCGGCCGGCGTGCGCCGGATGGCGCTTGGCGTCTACGCGCCCGAGGTGATCGACCTTTACATCGGGACGCTGAAGGCGCTCGGCGCCGACCACGCGCTCGTCTTCTGCGGCGAGGTGGAGAACGCGGACGGGACGGTTTCGTACATCGACGAGATTTCCGTTTCCGGGAAGACGCACATCGCCGAACTTCTCGCGGACGGGAGCGTGAAGCGCTGCGAGTTCGATCCGAAGAAGGCGCTCGGCGTTACGCACCCGATCACGGCGATCGCCGGCGGCGCGCCGGACGTGAACGCCGCGCTGACGCTCGCCGTCCTGAAGGGCGGGGAGCACGGCGCCTACCGCCTCGCCGCCTCGCTCAACGCCGCCGCCGCGCTCGTCGCCGCGGACAAGGCGCCGGATATCCTCTCGGGGCTTCTCCTCGCAGCCGAGAGCATCGATTCCGGACGCGCGCTTTCGAAGCTCGAGGCGCTGATTCGTTGACGCCGCCGGAGGTAAATGCGATAATTAGCCGGAAAGAGGGAAAGACAAGGCTATGACGAAAGCGGATAAAGCGGTCGAATTGTTCATGACCGGGCTCAATTGCGCCCAGGCCGTCTTCTGCGCGTTCGCGGAGGATTTCGGCATCGACTTCGAGACGGCGAAAAAAATCTCCGTCGGTCTCGGCGGCGGCGTCGGGCGCATGCGCGAAGTCTGCGGCACGGTGACGGGCGGCGCGATGGCGCTCGGGCTATTCCGCGGCGACGGCGACAAGGCGGCGGCTTATCCCGATGTGCAGGCGTTCTGCGAACGCTTCAAGCGCGAGAACGGCTCGATCGTCTGCCGCGAACTCCTCTCGGGCGTGAAGGCGACTGTTGGCGGCGCACCGGAAGCTCGGACGCCGGAATACTACAAGAAGCGCCCGTGCGTCGAACTCGTCCGCATGAGCGCCGCGTTCGTCGAGGAGGAACTGATGCTTGACCGCGCGGTTAAGTGCCTTTCGGAAGGCGGCGTCGCGGTGATCCCGACCGATACGGTCTACGGGCTCGCGGCGCATCCGGATTTCCCCGCCGCGGTCGAACGGCTTTACACGATCAAGGCGCGCGCGGAAGGTAAGCCGATCGCGCTCCTCGCGGCGGACACGGCGGCGGTCGAGAAATTTCTCGGCCGTCCGCTCGCCGGGAAGGCTCGGGAGCTCGCCGCGGCGAACTGGCCGGGCGCGTTTACGATGGTGACGGGCGGCGAGGGATTTCGCGTGCCCGATCACGACTGGACGCGACGCCTCCTCGCGCGCTGCGGCGGAGTCCTTCGCGTCACGAGCGCGAACATGAGCGGTGCGCGCCCCGCGACCGACGCGGACGCGGCGCTCGCGGAAGTCGGGCTCAAGGCCGATCTCGTCGTCGACGGCGGCATTTCCAAGGGCGGCGTTCCCTCGGCAGTCGTGCGCGTCGGGGATGATGGAACGGTGGAAGTCCTCCGCGAGGGACCGCGCAAGTGAGCGATTCGCGGCCCGTCGGTTTCTTCGATTCGGGGCTCGGGGGCCTTTCGATTCTCGAGGCCTTCAAGTCGGAGTGCCCGAACGAGTCGACCGTCTACATCGCCGATTCCGTGAACTGCCCGTACGGCAACCGTCCGGCGGAGGAGATAGTTGTCATTTCACGGCTCAACACGATCCGTCTTCTGCGCGAATACGACGCGAAGATGATTGTCGTCGCCTGCAACACCGCGACCGCCGCGGCGATCGACACATTGCGCCGCGAGTTCCCTGATGTTCCGTTCATCGGGCTTGAGCCCGCGGTGAAACCGGCTGCGCTCGAATCGCGTTCTGGCGTCGTCGGCGTTCTCGCGACCGCGGGCACATTCGGCGGGCGGCTCTACCGCGAAACGAAGGCACGGTTCGCGAAGGACGTCACGGTGATCGCGACCGTGGCCGACGAATTCGTGACGCTCGTCGAGCGCGGCGAGACCTCGGGCCCGGCGGTCGAGACTGCCGTCGCGAAACGGATCGAGCCGCTCCTCGCCGCGGGCGCCGACCGGCTCGTTCTTGGCTGTACCCATTTCCCGCATTTAAAGCCGGTGATCGAGAAAGTCGCCGCCGGTCGCGCGGTCGTGATCGACCCTTCGCCCGCGGTCGCGCGTCAGGCGCGGCGCGTTCTCGCCGCGCGGGGAATCGCGCGCGAGGCCGGGATAGCGCCGGAACATGTTTTTATCCGAAATACAAAGGAAGAATTAAAATGAAGAAGTCGCTTCTGTCGCTTGCTTTCGTCCTCGCCGCGCTCGCGGCGGTCGCGGAGAAGCCGCGAAATATCATCCTTTTTATCGGCGACGGAATGAGCGTACCTCAGCGCATGATCGCCGACGAGTTCTCCCGTAAGCTCGGGAAGGGCCCGCTCGCGATGAACGCGCTCGAGTATTCGGCGGTTACGCGCACCTGTTCCTTCGATTCGCTCGTCACCGACTCCGCGGCGGCCGCGACCGCGATCGCGTGCGGCGAAAAAACGCGGAATCACTATTCCGGCGTCGACCCCGACGGGAAGCCGGTCTATTCCTGCGCCGTCGCCGCGCACAAGGCGGGAAAGAAGGTCGGCATCTGCTCGAACGTGACGATCACCCACGCTACGCCTGCCGGCTTCTACGCCCATCGCTCGAACCGCGGCGACGCGTACGGCATCGCGGTCGATCTCGTCAATTCCGGCTTCGACTTCTTTGCGGGCGGCGGTCTCGACGTGAACGCGGGCGCGTCGAAGAATCATCCCGATTACGCGAAATACGGCGACGCGTACGAGAACGCGTGGAAGCACGGCTACCGGAAGGTTTCGACACGTGCCGAATTTCTCGCGCTCAAGCCGGCCGACGGAAAGATTCTCACCCGCTTCACGAACGGCCCGCTCGAGAGCGCGATCAACGTGACGCCCGAAACCGATCAGCCGACGGTCGCGGAGATAACGAAGAAGGCGATCGAGATGCTGCGCTGCCGTCAGGGGTTCTTCCTGATGGTCGAGGGCGGGCGAATCGACTGGGCCGGTCACTCGAACGACGCGGGGACGAACCTCCGTGACGTCCTCGCGCTTGACGAGGCGGTGAAGGTCGCGCTCGCGTTTCAGAAGAAGGAGCCCGACACGCTCGTCATCGTGACGGGCGATCACGAGACGGGCGGCATGTCGATGGGGTTCGCCGACACCGGGTACGCCCTCTATATGGATCGCCTCGCCGGCCAGACGATGAGTATCGAGCGCTTCGAGTCGCGCGTCTCGGCGATGTTCGAGCAGAACGCGAACGTCACTTTCGACGACATGAAGGGCCTCGTAAGCGAAGCCTTCGGACTTAAATTCACGGGTGAGCCGGGTGTCGAGATGAACGACCCGATGCGGCTCCACCGGCCGGAAGTCGCCGAGCTCAAGAAGGCGTTCGATCACGACGTCGAGTTCCATCGCCACAAAGTCGGCGAGAATCCGGCTTACGACGGCGAAAAGCGCTATCTCTTCGGCGGCGCGTGCAGGCTCGTCCTTTCGCACAAGTGCGGCATCGGCTGGACGTCGGGCGCCCATACCGCGATGCCGGTTCTCACGACCGCGACCGGTCCCGGCGCGAAGGAGTTCACCGGCTTCATCGAAAATACCGATATCGCGAAGAAGCTCAAGGCTTTCGCGGGGGGCGCGAAGTGAGCGGCAAGCGCGAGAACTGGTCGGGTCAGCTCGGGTTCGTCCTCGCCGCGGCGGCGAGCGCGGTCGGGCTCGGGAACCTCTGGCGCTTCCCCGCGTCGGCGGCGCAGGGCGGCGGCGGGATATTCCTGCTCGTGTATCTCCTCCTCTTCTTCGGTTTCGGCGCGTTCCTGCTCGTAACTGAAATCACGATCGGCCGGGCGACGAAGCTTTCGCCGATCGAGGCGTACCGAAAGCTCGCCTCGAAGTGGGTGTTCATCGGCTGGCTCGGGACGATCGTCCCGTTTCTCATCATGCCTTACTACGCCGTCGTCGGCGGCTGGGTCGTTAAGTATCTCGCCCAGTATCTCTTCACGGGGACTGTCCCCGAGGGCATGTTCGGCGCATTCACGGCCGACGTCACGCAGGGCGTCTCGTTCATGCTCGTCTTTACGCTCGCGACGTTCGTCTTCATCTTCCTCGGCGTCCGCGAGGGAATCGAGCGCAGCAACAAGGTGATGATGCCCGCGCTCCTCGCGATCACGGTCGCGATCGCGATCTACGTCGTCTGCCAGCCGGGAATGGGCGAGGGAATAAAATACTATCTTCTCCCCGACTTCTCGCGGCTCGCGGGCGCGGACGGCGCGTTTTCGCCGATGGCCGCCGGGAAGATGGTCCTTTCCGCGATGGGCCAGATGTTTTTCTCCGTCTCGATTGCGATGGGGATCATGATCACCTACGGCTCGTACGTTCCGGAAGACACGAACCTCCCGAAGTCCGCCTTCAGAATCGGACTCTGCGACACAATCGTCGCTTTCATCGCGGGCGTGATCGTCATTCCGCCCGCCTTCAAGTACGGCGGCGCCGAGCTCGCGCAGTCGGGCGGCGTCGAGCTGATGTTCACCTCGCTTCCGCGCGTTTTCGCGACGATGCCGTGCGCGCGCCTCGTCGCGATCGCGTTCTTCACGCTCGTCCTTTTCGCCGCGCTCACCTCGGCGATTTCGATGACCGAGACCTGCGTCGCCTCGCTCTGCGACCGCACCGGCTGGAGCCGGCGTAAGGGCGGCGTCGTGACGATGGTCTACAGTCTTCTCGGCGCTGTCCCGAGCGCGTATTCGCTCGGCTTCCTCGGGAAGGTCGATTACTTCGCGAACAACATCCTTATGCCGATATGCGCCCTCTCGACCTGCGTCTTCATCGGCTGGATAATCGGCCCCGATTTCATCCGCTACGAGGCGACGAAGGGCGGACGCGACCGCTTCCCGGCCTACGGCTATTACCGCGTTCTCATCCGCTACATCGCCCCGATCGTCATTCTGCTCGTCTTCCTCTCGGCGCTTTAATCTCGTCATTCCCGCACCAGACACTAAGCACCAGGCACTGAGCACTAGGCACTAAGCACTAGGCACTAACACGGGTAGGGCGCGTGATTTTGCGTGTGGTATAATTCCTTTCATGAAAATGAGGAATTATCTTTTCGCGGCCGCCGCGGCGGCGGTCGGTTTCGCTTTCGGCGCCGAGGCGGGCGTCTACAATTTGAACGCCGACTGGCGCTTCACGAAGGGCGCGGTCGATACGTGCAGGATGCCGGCGGCGAAGGCCGCGCTCGAGGCTGGCGGCGCGAAGGTCGAGTCGACGGCGTTCGACGACTCCGGCTGGGAGATCGTCTCGCTCCCGCATCCAGTTAACGCCCACGACTCGTTCGACGGCCGCGCGGTCGACGCGGGCGAAGGCGGGTTCTATCGCGGGACGATGTGGTACCGGAAGCGTTTCACGCTTCCGGAAAGTAAAAGTGAAAAAGGGAAAGTGAAAAGCGATGGAGGGAAAGTCTTCCTCGAATTCGAGACCGTGAGGCAGACGATCTACGTCTGGGTGAACGGGAAGTTCGTCGGCTACTACGAGGCGGGAATCGCGCCGACGTGCTACGACGTCACGGACGCGGTGAAGCCGGGCGAGAACCTCGTCGTCGTCGAGACCGATAACTGCGCCGCGCGTGGGACGAAGGTCATCGCGTGCGAGACGAAGCCGGGGAGTGAGCCGGGCGCGCAGGACGGCAGCGGCTACCAGTGGAACTCGACCGACTTCAACGAGGTCCAGGGCGGTCTCGTCGGCTCCGTCCGCCTTCACATGAAGAGGGCGAAGACCTATCTCACGCTTCCCTTCTACAACAATCTCAAGACGGTCGGCTCCTACGTGAGCGCGGGCGACTTCGATTTCGCGAAGGGCGAGGCGACCGTGAAGGTCACGGCCGAGGTCCGTAACGAGAGCGGCGCAGATCTTGCGGGCGCGAAGATCAAGGTCGAGATCGTCGAGCCCGCGACCGGGAAGGTCGTCGGCTCGTTCGCGAGCGGCGCCGCGGCGGTTCCCGCCGCGAAGGACGCGGGCGTGAAGTTTCCGAGCGCGCTCGAGCCCGACGTCTACGCGGCGGACGCGAAGCCGACGCGCGTCGTCGAGCCCGAGACGGTGAAGATCGTCGCCTCCGGCCGCGTCGCGAACCTCGTCTTCTGGTCGCCCGAAACTCCGCATCTTTACGACGTCCGGATTTCACTCGTCTCCGAATCACCGAATTCTCTCGTCTCCGAATCACCGAATTCTCTCGTCTCCGAATCGATGAATCGACGAATCGACGAATCGACGAATTCTTCTCTCGACTCGACTTTAATCCGCACCGGCTTCCGCCATATCGAATACAACGCGGTGAAGGGCGGGCTTCTCCTCAACGGGAAGAACGTATGGCTCACGGGCTACGCCCAGCGCGCGACTGACGAGTGGGCCGCGATCGGCGTCGCGCCCGACTGGCTCCAGGATTTCGACGCGAAGCTCCTCCGCGCCTCGAACGCGAATTTCGTCCGCTGGATGCACGTCGCGCCGAAGCCGGCGCCGATGCGCGCCTACGACAAGTACGGTATCGCAAGCGCCTGCCCGGCGGGCGACAAGGAGGGCGACTCCTCGGGCCGCACCTGGGCCCAGCGCATGGAGGCGATGCGCGACGTGATGATCTATTTCCGGAACTCGCCCTCGGTGATGTTCTGGGAAGGCGGCAACAACCAACTCACGCCCGCCCACCTCGCCGAGATGCGCGAGATGAAGAACCTCCTCGACCCCGAGGGCTACCGCTTCTCGGGCTCGCGCACGATTTCGTCGGTCGAGCAGATCAAGGAGGCGGAGTACGCGGGGACGATGCTCCACCGCCATGAGGACGGCGCTTTCGAGTCGATGAAGAAGGCGAAGAAATTTATTCCGATCATGGAGACGGAGTACGCGCGCCAGGAATCGCCGCGCCGCTCGTGGGACGATTTCACCGGCCCCGATTACGACTATGTCGGTAACTTCCTGAACGGCGGCAAGAAGGAGACCGGGTTTAACGTCTACGACCAGACCCAGGAGGACTTCGCCGTCTCGACCGCGAAGGAGTACGCCGACTTCTACGCGCGCTGGTCGAACGGCAAGGCCGAGCGCACATATGCCGCGTGCGCCGCGCTCTGCTGGACCGACTCGAACCAGCACGGCCGCCAGAGCTCGTCGGAGAACTGCCGCGTCTCGGGCCGCGTCGACGCGGTCCGCGTCCCGAAGATGAACTACTTCGTCTTCCGCGCGATGCAGTCCGAGGAGCCCGCCGTGAAGATCGTCGGCCACTGGAACTACGAGAAGAAGACGGCCTCGAATTACATGTACGAGGAGAAGTCGTTCAACGGTAAGTATATGGCGCCGACCGGGAAGAAGCTTCAGCGCGATCCCGAGCACAAGACCGTCTACGTGATCGGCTCGCCCCACGTCGCGTCGGTCGAGCTCCTTGTGAACGGGAAGTCGAAGGGCGTTCTCGCGAAGCCGGAGAGCCTTTTCATCTGGGCGTTCAAGGACGTCGATGTCACCGAATCGGGGAAGGTCGAGGCGATCGCGAAGGACGCGGCGGGGAACGAGATCGCGCGCGACGAGATCGCGACCGCGGGCGCTCCCGCGAAGCTCGTCGTGAAGGCGCACGTCGGCCCCGCCGGCTTCGTCGCGGACGGCTCGGACATCGCGCTCGTCGACGTCCGGCTCGTCGACGCCGAGGGGCGTCTCTGCCCGACTGCGGAGAACAAAATCACTTTCAAGCTCGAAGGCCCCGCGAAATTCATGGGCGGCTACAACTCGGGGACGTTCGCCGCCGGGGCGAAGCTCCCGGGCGGACCGTTCGGCGAGTCGCCGGTCGGTAAGGACTGGGTGAAGCTCGAGTGCGGCGAGAACCGCGTCTTCGTGAAGGCGGGGCGCGGGCCGGGGAAGGTCGTTCTGACCGCGACGTGCGACAACGGGATGATGGCATCGGTCGCGCTCGACGCGGTCTCCGCCGATGTCGAGGGCGGTGTCATCGCCTCGCCCGTGCAGAGCGACGTCCCGAACTCTCGGACCTATGTCGCGAAATCGTCCGCGCCGGTCGTTCAGAACGTGATCGCGGGCGCGAAGAAGTCGTCGGGCGGCGAGAAGTGGACCGTTACCATCAATGGCGCGGCGGTCGAGTTCCCGGGCGGCCTCGGCGCGCCGATGAAGCCGGACGCGAACACGGGCGTCTGCTGCGCGTTCTACCCGGTCCTCAAGGCGCTCAAGGACGCGGGCGCGGCGATCGAGGTTTCGGAAGACCGCGACAAGATCCCTGGGAACAAGAAGTGGCTCCGGAAGATCTGCGCGAATCCCGGGAAGCCCTACTTCCCGACCGTCACGCTCAAGGCGGGCGGGAAGGACTACGATGCGACGGTCGGCTTCACCGTCGTCTTCGAGGACAACGGCCGCGAGAAGAACCTCACGAACAGTGAGATCTACTTCGCCGGGAAGAAGAAGAAAGGCGAAGTCTGCGGCGAACTTTCCGCGATGGTCGGCTACGTCCCCGGAATCGAGATCAAGGTCGACGAGGCGACGCGCACGATGGCGCTTTCCGTCAAGTGAGCGGCGGCGCGGAGATTGGCTTCCCCCTTGCGGGGGAAGGGCCGCTTTGGTATACTGTAGGTGAAATCGTGGAGGAATGTAAGTTATGATGATCAAGAAAACTTCGCTCGCCGTCTTCGCGGCGGCCGTGGCGGGCGCGTCGTTCGGCGCCACTTACGAGAGCTGGTTCAGCGCGAGCGCGAGCGGCACGACCGGGACCGAGACCGCGGCGTCGTGGTCGACGACCGCGCCTACGGTAACGGATAGCGCGTACGTGATCGACGGCGACGACGAGGTCAAGCTCACGCCTACGACCGCCGATACGACCAAGCTCACGACGAAGGTTGTCATTTCGGCGACGTTCTCGAACACTTACGATTCGAGCGACCTCCCAGAAATCCCGAGCGACGCCCAGGCGGGTGTGATCGCGGTCGGGGACTCTGATCCGGTTTACTATGTGATCGGCGCGAAGGATGGCGCGGCCGTCTGGACCGCGACCACGGTTACCGCTACGACCGACAGCGCGGTCTCGGTTACGATCGAATTTACCTACGGTCCCGGTGACGCGAAGGTCAAGTACACGATCGGCGCTACCGCGCTTGACGCGATTAGTGCCGTCTCTTCCGCGACCGCGCTCGGTTCGGTCGGCTTCGCCGGCAGCGGCACCGTCGCTTCGGTCACCGCGACCAAGACCGCGGTGGTCGGAACGGTCGACGGAACGAATTACGACGATTATACGGCGTATGCCGCCGCAGCGACTACGAAAGGAACAACCGCTGAGGTTACGATTCCTTCGGGCGATTCGAGTACGGTCGCTTCAGTCGTCGATTCGATTGTTGCGGCTGGCAGCAATCCGACCGGCACCTACAAGAAGGGCGATACGACTTACGGCGCCCTCGAGGTGACCGCTGCGGAGACGACGACCGCGAAGACGATCATCGGCGTTCCGTTCACCGGGACGACGGTTGATACGCTCGTCGAGAGATCGGTCAAGGGTTCTTTCTGTAAATTCGGCTCAGGTTCACAGTTGATTTTT
>R26__coassemble_14_pt1 | contig 153055 bp, 106 predicted proteins | sample R26__metabat2_high_PE_025 | metagenome-assembled genome bin R26 | reverse complement strand
AAGCGGGGGACGGATTCACCGCGATCAAAGCTTGAACAGAATAATTTAAAATAAGATAAAAGTTAGGAGAAATCATCATGACCACCATCACTCGAGTCAACGAAGTCAAGGACCTCAACATCAATTCGTTCATCGACGCCGGGACGCTGAAACTTAAATCCGGCAAGATCAAAGTCGGCACCACCGACTACAACGTGAGTTTCTCGGGTGGAAAGGTCACGGTCGGCCGTCGGATCACGCTCCTCAACATCTTCCGCAAGAATGAATCCGCGAAGATTCTTGCTCGTCTTACCAAGGCGGTGACGCGGGTGAGCGCCGACCTGATGATCAAGAACAATGTCGCGAGGGCGATGCGCAAGTCGGTGATTCCGCGCGGAACGAATCAGGTGGTTCTTTACGGAATGGGCGAAGTGCGCGAATCGATGCGTCAGGCGCTCCTCGCGCATCAGACGGCGAATCCGAACGACAACGCCGGGATGATTATCACGTCGATCGACACCTACAACGCTTCTATCGGCATCGAGCCGTTGACTTTGAACAATCTTCCCGAAACCTTCGCGAAGATCATGGACGGCACGATTGACCAGGGCGTCAAACTCGAGAATTTCACCGAGCATACCACTCCCGAGATGCGTGCGGCGTGGAAGACGTTCCTCAAGGACCACATGGATCATCTCGATTTCCTCAAGGGTCTCGGCGAGTCGATCCGCAATGTCGACAAGAAGACGGTCGCCAAGGGTAAGGAAGGCAGCTGGCTAGCGATGACCAAGAAGCACGGCGCAGACGCGACGCTCAAGTCGTTCCTCTACAAGAACATGTCTCCGAACGAGCGTGCGCAGGCCGAAAGGGAAGGCGATATGCCGAAGTACGTGAAGTGCCTCAAGGAGCTCGTGATGCTCGCGAGCCGCGGCGGTACCGGACTCACCCCGGCCAAATTCGATGAAGTCATCGCGAAGACCTTCCCGAGCAAGGAGAAGTGGGATGCCGCGTACTACGCCGCCCGCAACTTCAGGGGCATCCTCGTGAACGCGTTCTTCCGTCGCACGAGCAAGATGGGCCTCGAGTTCCTCCGCGAGCAGGGAGTCCCGGTCGTCTTCCAGTGGTCGAACCGCAACGGCAAGTCACTTGACAACAAGGCGGGCAAGGCGGATATCGGCGACAAGTGGTGGAAGCCGGGCGTCGAGGGCGGGGAGGATAAGTGGGGCACCATCACCTACTCCGAGATGCGCCACGTGACGCGACTCAACAATCAGAGCGGTCGCAAGCTCAAGGTGATCCGCATGACCGGCTTCGAAGAGTGAGCGACGTCATTCGTTCTCGCAGAGTTCATGGAAGAGCTGCACGTAATCCGTGCGGCCTTCCTTTATGAATTTAATCGCGCTCGAAGGATGGGAATTGAGAACGCCCGTTAGAAGGTACGGAACGTCGTAACCCCAGACGACGCCGTCCTTCTTCAGCTTCAGCATGTGCTTCGAGATGAATTCGAAGATCGGGAGCGCCGAATATTTCGGGTTCTTGAGGAACGAGAGGAGCTGCTCCGAGAAGCAGTTGCCGGCGCCGCGGCCCATGCCGTTCACCGTGACGTCGAGGTAGTTGACACCCCAGCGGCAGGATTCGATCGTGTTCGCGAAGGCGAGCTGCTGGTTGTTGTGGCCGTGGAAGCCGGCCTGCTTGCCGTTCATCGCGTCGACGTACTTTTTCGCGAGGACGGAAATCGTCTCGGGGTAGAAGTTCCCGAAGCTGTCGACAAGGTAGAGGACATCGACCGGAGAGGCGGAAATCATCGAAAGGGCGGAAGAGAGCTCGTCGCCCGCGACTTTCGATACCGCCATCAGGTTGCAAGTCACTTCGTATCCTTTCGCTTTCGCGTCCTCGATCATGTCGATCGCGAGCGGAATCTGGTGGACATAGCAGGCGACGCGGATCATGTCGACGACGGAATCCTTCTTCGGAAGGATATCGGTCTTGTAGTCGGTTCGCCCGGCGTCGGCCATAACGGCGATTTTCATCGGCGTCGGGTTGTCGCCGACGATCGCGCGGATGTCTTCCTCGTTCGTGAACTTCCACTTGCCGAATTCCGAAGGCTTGAAGAGATTCTTCGAGGCGCGGTAGCCGAATTCCATGTAATCGACACCGGCCGCGACGTTCGCGGCGTAGAGATCCTTCACGAACTCGTCCGTGAAACCGAAGTTGTTGACGAGCCCGCCGTCGCGCATCGTCGCGTCAACGACCTTGATATCCGGGCAATAGCTCATCATCGTACGATTACCGCTCATAACTTTTTCCTCGTTTTTCTGATTGTTTTTTAAATTATCTTTGGCCGAAATGGGGACAGACCCTGTTTCTGCGGGGACAGTCCCCTTGAGTCCTAAGGGGACAGTCCCTGTTTTCGTGGGGACAGACCCCTCGAATTTCATGGGGACAGTCCCCTCGAATTTCGCATGACGCGCGGATCTTCTCGCGTCGATCGGTTTCTCGGCGGCGGCCGGGAGCAGCCAGGCGCGGCCTTCCGGAATGGCGCCGGGTATCCTTCCGCTCGCGCAGAAATCGCGTACGCGCCTCGTGGAGACGCCCCATTTCGCGGAAGCTTCCGCGACAGTGATATATCCTTCCGTTGTCATCGATGCGGAAGTATATCATATCCTTCCGCAGTGCGCAATAGCGGTTTTATCGTTTTCAGCGAAAATCCGCTATCGAAGACGAATGCCTGTGACGCGTGTCAAGTAATGATATTTCAAAATACCATTGCTTTTTTCTAATTTCGCTGTTGCGTTAGTACTACCCGATGTGATATACTTCCCAATCAGTAATTTCTAATAACGCCCAAAAAGGGCAACAAGGAGAAAATACAATGGCAAAGTCGCCGAAGTTCAGGAACGCCAAGGTTCAGGCGTGGGTCGATCAGTGGGTCAAGGTCTGCGATCCCGACAAGGTCGTCGTGATCAAGGGCACGAAGAAAGAGCACACCGATCTCTGCGAGATGATGGTCAAGAAGGGCCAGTTCGTCAAGCTCGATCAGAAGCTCCGCCCGGGCTGCTATCTCGCCCGCTCCCACGAGAGCGACGTCGCCCGCGTCGAAGGCCGCACCTTCATCTGCTCGAAGAACGAGATCGACGCCGGTCCGACCAACCATTGGAAAGATCCCGCCGCGATGAAGAAGGAGATGCTCAAGAAGTACAAAGGGTGCATGAAGGGCCGCACCATGTACGTCATCCCGTTCGCGATGGGCCCGATCGGCAACCCGATCACCCAGTACGGCATCGAGGTCACCGACTCCGCGTACGTCGTCGTCAACATGGACATCATGACGCGCACCGGCGACCAGGTCATGAAGTTCCTCGACAAGGGCGGCGATTTCGTCCCCTGCATCCACTCCGTCGGCGCCCCGCTCAAGAAGGGCGAGAAGGACGTCGCGTGGCCCTGCGCGAAGAAGATTGAGGACAAGTACATCACCCAGTTCCCCGAAGACGGCGAGATCTGGTCGTTCGGTTCGGGCTACGGCGGGAACGCGCTCCTCGGCAAGAAGTGCTTCGCGCTCCGCATCGCCTCGAAGCTCGCGAAGGATAACGGCTGGATGGCCGAGCACATGCTCATCCTCACGCTCACGAGCCCCGAGAAGAAGCAGTATCACGTCACCGCGGCGTTCCCGTCCGCGTGCGGCAAGACCAACCTCGCGATGATGCTCCCGAAGCTCCCGGGCTGGAAGCTCCAGACGATCGGCGACGATATCGCGTGGCTCAAGCCGGGCGCCGATGGCCGCCTCTACGCGATCAACCCCGAGAACGGCTTCTTCGGCGTCGCGCCGGGCACCTCGAAGTTCTCGAACCCGAACGCGCTTCTCTCCTGCAAGAAGGACACGATCTTCACGAACGTCGTCCTCACCCCGAAGGGCGACATCTGGTGGGAAGACATGGGCATCGACGCCCCTGAAGAAGGCATCGACTGGAAGGGCAACCCCTGCTACCGCTGCGTCGACGACAAGCGCCGCATGGGCCCGAAGCCCGGGATGACGAAGAAGGAAGTCAAGGAGTCCGGCTACGTCGCCGCTCACAAGAACTCCCGCTTCACCGCCCCCGCGGTCAACTGCCCCGTCCTCGACAAGGCCGGCTTCAACGGCAAGTTCAACAACAAGCCGACCGGCGTTCCGATCGACGCGATCCTCTTCGGCGGCCGCCGTCCTTCGACGATCCCGCTCGTGAACGAGGCGAAGAGCTGGACTCACGGCGTCTTCATGGGCTCCGCCGCGGGCTCCGAGATCACCGCCGCCGTCATCTCCGACAAGATCGGCCAGGTCCGCCGCGACCCGATGGCGATGCTCCCGTTCTTCGGCTACAACGTCGCCGACTACTTCCAGCACTGGCTCGAGATGGAGCGCACCTCCGTCGACCCGACCAAGCTCCCGAAGATCTACTTCGTCAACTGGTTCCGCAAGACCGCGGACGGTCAGTTCATGTGGCCGGGCTTCGGCGACAACAGCCGCGTTCTCAAGTGGATCTGCGACCGTATCGACGGCAAGGTGAAAGCGAACGCGACCGCGATCGGCAACCTCCCTTACGCGAAGGACATCTCGCTCGAGAACAACGAGGGCGACGACCCGAACTTCCTCGTCAACCCGAAGTTCCTCGACGAGCTCGTCAAGGTCGACAAGGACGGCTGGAAGAAGGAGATCGCGACGATCGGCGCTTCGTACGACGAGTACGACGCGAAGGCCTCGAAGGATTCGACCGCGGTCAACAAGGTCGCGCGCCGCGTCCCGGCCGCCCTCCGCGGCATCCTCGCCCAGGTCACCGCCGACCTCGAGAAGTAATACGACTTTGCGCCAGCAAAGCGTAAACTTGAAAAAGCGACTCCCGCCCGCGCGGGGGTCGCTTTTTTCAAAGCGGCTCATATTTTCGATCGACACGAAACGGAAGATGATTTTCCATGAAGACAAGCTTTCTCGATAACGTCGCTTCGGTACTGGAGGCGGACTCCGTCACGATGTCGACGCGCTTTCGCGAAATTTCCGGCTGGAGTTCGCTCGTCGGTTTCGGGCTTCTCGTCATGCTTGAAAACGACTACGGTACGAGTCTTCCCGTCGAGCGATTCATCGCGCTCGAAACGGTGCGCGATCTTTACCTCGAGGCGTTCGTCACGTTCGCAGCCCGGCTGCTCGGCGTCGACCGCGCGTCGCTTTCGCCGGAATCCGCGATGGGGACTCCGCCCGAGTGGGATTCGGTGAACCATCTTCGTCTCGTCATGGAAGCCGAGGCCGAGTTCGGCGTCTCGTATCGGCTCGAAGACATCCCCGCGATCAAGACCATCCGCGATTTTTCACTTTTCGCCAACGGCTGATTCTACAATATGGAAAGACTTCAGAACATTCTCGCGAAGGCCGGCGTCGCCTCCCGGCGCGGCTCGGCGGAGATAATCGCATCCGGACGGGTCACCGTGAACGGGCTCGTCGTCATCGAACCCGGCGAACGCTTCGATCCCGCCGCCGTGAAAATCGCGGTCGACGGACGACCGATCGCCGCGCCCGAGCGCAAGCGCACGGTTGTCCTTTACAAGCCCGTCGGCGTACTCTCATCGATGAGCGACCCGTTCGGCGGCCGCACCGTCGCCGACATCGTGAAGACCCCGGAGCGGCTCGTTCCGGTCGGACGGCTCGATAAGGATTCGGAAGGGCTGCTTCTCCTCTCGAACGACGGCGAGCTGACGTTGAAACTGACCCATCCCCGATACGAGCACGAAAAAACCTATGTCGTGCGCGTGGCCGGCCGCTGGAGCGACGAGAAGCTTCGCGTTCTCAGGTCTCCGGTGAAGATGCCCGACGGCTACACTATCCGCCCCTGTCCGGTACGTATTCTCGCGGAAGAGCCGGGAAACATCACGGTCCTCGAATTCAAACTCCGCGAAGGCAGAAAGCGCCAGATCCGATACATGTGTTCGGCGGCGCATCTCGTCGTCATCTCGCTCAAGCGCGTAGCAGTCGGCGCCTTCCGACTCCCGGGCGAGCTCGCGCCCGGCGAATGGCGCGACCTTACCGAAGACGAGACAAAAAGGCTCGCGATATTTGCGCCCGGGCCGCGGAGTGTGGTATAATACCCGCTCTGAACGGATTTAAATTCTCAAAAAGGTTCAGAGACATGAAGAGAGCAGACGTCGACAAGGTCCTTATCATAGGATCCGGTCCCATTGTCATCGGTCAGGCCTGCGAGTTCGACTACTCCGGCACCCAGGCCTGCAAAGCGCTGAGAGCGTGCGGCTACAAGGTCGTCCTCGTCAATTCCAACCCCGCGACGATCATGACCGACCCGGTCATGGCGGACGCGACCTACATCGAGCCGCTCAACGTCGCGCGCCTCGAGCAGATCATCGCGAAGGAGCGCCCGGACGCGATTCTCCCGAACCTCGGCGGCCAGACGGGGCTCAACCTTTCGATGGAGCTTTCGAAGAAGGGCATCCTCGATAAATACGGCGTCAAGGTGATCGGCGTCAACCTCGACGCGATCGAGCGCGGCGAGGACCGCGAGGTCTTCAAGGCGACGATGCAGGAGCTCGGAATCGCGGTTCCGAAGTCCGGGATCGTCCACTCGGTCGAAGAGGCCGTGAAGCTCGTCCGCGACGTCGTCGGATACCCGGTCGTCGTCCGCCCCGCCTACACGATGGGCGGCGCCGGCGGCGGCTTCTGCTACAACGAGGAGGAGCTCCGGACGATCTGCGCGCGCGGCCTCGACGCCTCGCTCACCCACCAGTGCCTTATCGAGCAGTCGATCAAGGACTGGGAGGAGCTCGAGGTCGAAGTCGTCCGCGACGCGAAGAACCAGATGATCGCCGTCTGCTTCATCGAGAACATCGACGCGGTCGGCGTCCATACGGGAGACAGCTATTGCGCCGCGCCGTTCCTCACGATCTCTAAGGAGCTTCAGGACCGCCTCCAGCGCGACGCCTTCAAGATCGTCGAGAAGATCGGCGTCATCGGCGGCACCAACGTCCAGTTCGCCCACAACCCGAAGACGGGCGAGGTCGTCATCATCGAGATCAACCCGCGCACCTCGCGCTCGTCGGCGCTCGCCTCGAAGGCGACCGGCTTCCCGATCGCGCTCGTCTCGGCGAAGCTCGCCGCGGGAATGACGATGGACGAGATTCCCTACTGGCGCGACGGAACGCTCGAGAAGTACACGCCGGACGGCGACTACGTCGTACTCAAGTTCTCGCGCTGGGCGTTCGAGAAGTTCCGCGGCGTCGAGGACAAGCTCGGGACCCAGATGAAGGCGGTCGGCGAAGTGATGTCGATCGGCAAGACCTACAAGGAGACCTTCCAGAAGGCGATCCGCGCCCTGGAGCGCGGCCGCGCGGGTCTCGGCTGGGTGAAGGACTTCCACGAGAAATCGCTCGACGAGCTTCTCAAGATGCTCTCGGTCGCGAACTCCGAGCGCCACTTCCAGATGTACGAGGCGGTCCGCAAGGGCGCGACCGACGAACAGATCTTCAAGGTCTGCGGCGTGAAGGCCTACTTCGTCCAACAGATGCGCGAGCTCGTCGAGCTCGAAGAGAAGATCCTCAAGGAAGGGCTCACGGATGCGAACCTCATTAAGGCGAAGAAGGACGGCTTCTCCGATAAGTACCTCGCCCAGATCCTCAAGATCGCCGAGAAGGACGTCCGCGACCAGCGCAAGAAACTCGGCATCCGCGAGCGCTGGTTCGCCGTCCCTGTCTCGGGCGTCGAGGACAAGGCGTACTACTACTCGACCTACAACTGGGATGATTCGTCGATTCGTCGATTCGTCGATTCGTCGAATCCGAGGGATAAGGCGTTCGGCGAGGCTCCCGTCTCGAAGAACGCGAAGAAGGTGATGATTCTCGGCGGCGGTCCGAACCGCATCGGTCAGGGCATCGAATTCGACTACTGCTGCTGCCACGCGGCGATGGCGATGAAGGAGATGGGCTACGAGACGATCATCGTCAACTGCAACCCCGAGACCGTCTCGACCGACTACGACACCTCGGACAAGCTCTACTTCGAGCCGGTCACGGTGGAGGACGTCCTTCAGATCTACGAGGCCGAGAAGCCCGAGGGCATCATCGTCCAGTTCGGCGGCCAGACCCCGCTCAACATCGCGCGCGGTCTTCAGGAAGCCGGCTGCAGGATTCTCGGCACCTCGGTCGACTCGATCGACGACGCCGAGGACCGCGACCTCTTTCACTCGATCATGGACAAGCTCGGTATCCCGATGCCGGAGTCGATGATGGCCTCTGATCTCGACGGCGCGCTCGCTTGCGCCGGAAAGCTCGGCTACCCGCTCATCATCCGCCCGTCCTTCGTTCTCGGCGGCCGCGGCATGGAAGTCATCTACGACGAGATCATGCTCCGCGAATACGTCGACAAGGCGGTCGGCGTGACGCCCGACCGTCCGCTCTATCTCGACCGCTTCCTCTGCCACGCGCTCGAGTGCGAGGCGGACGCGCTCTCGGACGGGAAGGACGTCTTCATCCCGGCGATCATGCAGCACGTAGAACTTGCGGGCATCCACTCGGGCGACTCCGCCTGCGTCCTCCCGCCGGTCACGATCCCCGAGGACAACAAGGCGACGATCCTCGAGTACACGCGCCGCATCGCGTCGGAACTGAAGGTCGTCGGCCTCATGAACATGCAGTTCGCGATCGAGAACGGGAAGGTCTACGTCATCGAGGCGAACCCGCGCGCGTCGCGCACGGTCCCGCTCGTCTCGAAGGTCGCGGGCACCAATATGGCGGGCATCGCGACCGAGCTCATGCTCGGGAAGACCGTCAAGGAACTCGGTCTCGACAAGAAGAAAATGATCCCGTACCACGGCGTCAAGGAAGCCGTGATGCCGTTCGAGAAGTTCCCCGAGGTCGACCCCGTCCTCGGGCCGGAAATGCGCTCGACGGGCGAAGTCCTCGGCCTCGCCGACACGTTCGGTCTCGCGTACTACAAGTCGCAGGAGGCCGCCGGCTCGCCGCTTCCGACGAAGCCCGGGAAGATGCTCGTCTCACTCTCGGAGAAGCCCGACGACGCCGTGACCGCGGTCCAGCGCCTCGTTCAGCTCGGCTTCGAGCTCGTCGGCACCGAGGGTACGATCAAGTTCCTCGAGTCGAAGGGGATCAAGGGCTCGGTCGTCGCGAAGATCGGCGAAGGCCGCCCCGACGTTCTCGACATGATCAAGAACCGCGAGGTGAAGCTCATCATCAACACGCCGTCCGGCCGCCGCGACGCGCGCGCCGACGACAGCCGCATCCGCCAGAACGCGATCAAGTACAAGGTCCCGTATCTCACCACGATCGCCGCCGCCTCGGCCGCCGCCGAAGGTATCGGCGCCGCGATGAGCGGCCTCGGCGAAGTGCGCTCGCTCCAGAGCTACCACGCGTCGATCTCGATCGCCTGAAAAGAACGGACGAAATTTCAAATCAAGGAGAAACATAAATGAAGCTTGAAGACCTCAAGGGCAAGACCGTCGGCGTATGCGTTTCGGGCGGTCTCGATTCGAAGACGATCTGCTGCGTTCTCAAGGACGCCGGCGTCAAGGTGAAGGCGTTCTCGGCGAACGTCGGTCAGCCCGATGAAAAGGACATCAACGACATCAAGAAGAAGATGGCCCCGACCGGCGTCGAGACGACGATCGTCGACGTCACAAAGGAAATGGCCGACATCTGCTTCGAGACCGTGAAGTGCCAGGCGATGTACGACGGCGGCTACTGGAACTCGACGGGCATCGCCCGCGCGGTCACCGTCCAGAAGCTCCTCCCCGCGATGAAGAAGGCGGGCTGCACCGTCCTCGTCCACGGTGCGACCGGCCGCGGCAACGACCAGATGCGTTTCGAGCGCTACACGAACGTCATCGACCCGAAGTTCGGCGTCTACGCCCCGTGGCGCGACTCCGACCTCCTCAAGCTCTTCCCGGGCCGCACCCAGATGGTCGAGTTCCTCGCGAAGCGCGGGATCACCGCGTTCGTCGGGACGAAGAAGAAATATTCGACCGACGCGAACCTCGCGGGCCTCTCGCACGAGGCCGAGGATCTCGAGTCGATGGAGACCTCGATGCGTATCGTGAAGCCTACGATGGGCGTCTGGCCCGAGAAGGCGCCGAACAAGGTCGAGAAGGTCACGCTTACCTTCGAGAAGGGCCGCTGCACCGCCGTGAACGGCAAGAAGATGAGCCCCTTGGAAGTGATGCTCGAGATGAACAAGGTCGGCGGCCGCAACGGCATCGGCATGAAGCACGCGCTCGAGAACCGCATTATCGGCACGAAGAGCCGCGGCGTCTACGAGGCCCCCGGCATGGAAGTCCTTTCCTACGGCCTCAAGTACATCTACGAAGGGATCATGGACCGCCGTTCGACGAAGCTCTTCCAGGAGCTTTCGAAGCTCGTATCGGATCAGATCTACGACGGCCGCTGGTTCGACCCCGCGACCCAGGCCGCGCGTGCCGCGATCCAGGTCTGGGCCGACAAGGCGACCGCGGAGGTGACGCTCGGGCTCTACAAGGGGAACATCTTCTTCGAGGCGCTTAAAGGTCTCAAGGCGACGATTTACAACGAAGCCGACAGCTCGATGGAGGCCTCGAACGGGCTCAACCCCCACAGCTCCCAGGGCTTCGCCGAGATCCAGTCGGTCGAGGCGAAGATGCTCGCGAAGGCGGGGCAGATCCGCGCCTGACGGCGCGGATCGAGTGCCTAGTGCTTAGTGCATAGTGCGAAGTGCCTGGTACTTGGTGCAGAATGATGACGGTGGCTTTCGGATGATGTGATATGCAGAAGAAAGCCGCCGTCATCAATGATTTTACGAGCTTCGGGCGTTGTTCGCTCGCGGTCACGATACCGATTCTCTCGGCGATGCGGGTGCAGTGCTGCCCCGTTCCGACCGCGATTTTCACGAACCACACCGGCTACCCGTCGTTCGCGTGGACCGATTACACGGCGCACATGGACGACTACATCCGCGAATGGCTGAAGCTCGACCTCGCGTTCGACGCGATCGGGACCGGGTTTCTCGGCTCCGCGGCCCAGATCGATTTCGTCTTCCGCTTTCTCGCCGCGTTCCGTCGGAAGGGGACGATCGTCGCGATTGACCCGGTGATGGGCGATTACGGAAAACTTTATTCGACCTACGACCGCGGACTTGCCGAATCGATGCGGCGCTTTCTCGCGGTCGCGGATATCCTGACCCCGAATCTGACCGAGGCGTCGGTCCTTGCGGGCGTCGATTACGACCCGGAGATTACCGACCGGGGCCTCGAGGCAATCGCGGCGAAGCTTTCGCGCGCGAACGGCGCGAAGGTCGCGATCACCGGCATTCCGCGCGGCGAAGAGGAACTCGTCAATTTCGTTTATGTTCCCGGACGCGCGAGCGAGAAAATAGTCGAGCCGAAGATCGGTCCCGATCGGAGCGGCACGGGCGACGTCTTCTCTGCGGTCGTTCTCGCGGACGCGGTGAACGGCGTCGATTTCGCCGAATCGGTCGCGAAGGCATCGCGATTCGTCGCCGCGTCGGTGAAACGGTCGGTCGAGATGGAAATACCGGTGAAGGACGGGCTCGCGATCGAGGAAACGCTGGGAATGCTCATGAAACATGAAGCATGAAACATGAAGCATGAAACATGAAGCATGAAACATGAAGCATGGTGGTGGATATGATGACGATAACATATAGGGTGAAGAACGGGATATATGTCAATATGACGAACAGGTGCCCGTGCGCGTGCACGTTCTGTCTGAGGCAGAACGGGCCGGGGGTTTACGGGTCGAGCCCGCTGTGGCTCGAGCGCGAGCCGAGCGTCGAGGAAGTGAAGGCGTCGATCGACGGCTGGAAGCTAGAGGATTTCGACGAGGTGGTGTTCTGCGGCTACGGCGAGCCGACGGAGCGGCTCGCGGACCTCCTTGAGGTGGCCGCGTACATCAAGGTGAAGAGTCCCGCGACGAAAATCCGCGTCAACACGAACGGGCTCGCGGACCTGATCCACGCTCGCGCGACCGCCGCCGATTTCGCCGGGAAGGTCGACACGCTTTCGATTTCGCTCAACACCGACGACCCCGCGGAGTATCTCGCCGTCTGCCGGCCGAAGTTCGGCGAGGCGGCGTATCCCGCGATGCTCGCGTTCGCAAAAGCGGCGAAAGAGTATGTCCCCGACGTCGTGATGACGATCGTCGACGAACCGGTGACGACGAAGGAGCAGCAATCGCGCTGCCGGAAGATAACGGACGGACTCGGAGTGAAGCTGAGAGTGAGACCGTTCGAGAAATGAATGATGAATGATGAATGATGAATAATGAATAATTGCGGAGGGGAAAAAAACTTATGAGAAACGATAAGCATCATCGCGGGCCGCGGGAGATGGTCACGGGCGGAGAGTGGATTTACGGGCGGAATCCGGTCGAGGAGGCGCTAGCGGCCGGCCGGCGGACGGCGAGCGAGATTATTCTCCCGCCCGCGAGCCCCGAGGAGGACGACCAGCTTCAGCGCATCCGCGACGAGGCGCGCGCGCGCCGGCTCGTCATCCGCACGATGGAGCGCGATCAGCTCGACAAGCTCACGCGCTTTGGTCATCATCAGGGCGTCGCCCTGAAGACGACCGGCTATCCTTACGTCGGCTTCGAGGAGATTCTCCGCGACGCCGAGGAAGACGAGAACGCGCTCGTCCTTGTTCTCGACCATCTCGAAGACCCGCAGAACGTCGGCTCGATTCTGCGCACGGCCTGCGCCGTCGGCGCGACCGGCGTCGTGATCCCCGAAGACCGCGCGGCCGGCATCACTCCGGCAGCGGTCCGCGCCTCGGCGGGCGGCGCGGAGCATATCCGCGTCGCTCACGTCGTAAACATTCCGCGCGCGCTCGAAGACCTCAAGGAGGCCGGCTGCTGGGCGACCGGGCTCGACTGGGGCGAGGACGCGAAGAACTACACCGATATCGATTTCAAGGGCCGCGTCGCGCTCGTCATCGGCGCGGAGGGCGAGGGGATCTCGCGCCTCGTCCGCGAGAAGTGCGACTTCATCGCGGTCCTCCCGATGCCGGGCGGCTTCGAGTCGCTCAACGCCGGCGTCGCCGCGGCGGTGACGATGTACGAGGTGCTGAGGCAGAGAGGGTGAGAAGGTGAGAAGGTGAGAAGGTGAGAAGGTAGGAAGGTGAGAGGGTGAGAAGGTAGGAAGGTGAAAGGGTGAGAGAATACGTGGGGAGACTCGCGCCGAGTCCGACGGGGGCGCTGCATCTCGGGAACGCGAGAACGTTCATGATCGCGTGGCTCCGGGCGCGGTCGCTCGGCGGGAAGGTGATCATGCGGATCGAGGACCTCGACCACCCGAAGGACAAGCCGGGCGCGGCGGCGCAGGCGATCGAGGACTTGAAGTGGCTCGGGTTCGACTGGGACGAGGAATACGTCCAGTCGGAGCGCAAGGCGATCTACCGCTCGGCGACGGAATTCCTCGCGCGTGAAGGGTTTATCTATCCGTGCGTCTGTTCGCGGAAGGACGTCGAGGCGGCGCAGTCGGCGCCGCACGCCGGCGAACAGCTTTTCTATCCCGGGACGTGCCGCGACCGATTCAGGTCGTGGGCCGACGCGGCGAAGGTGAAGCCGCTCCCGTGCTGGCGCTTTCGCGTCCCCGAGGGTACGCGCGTTGAATTCGACGACGTTTTCGCGGGGCATTACGCACAGGACGTTTCCTCGACGCTCGGCGACTTTCCGATCGCCCGCGACGAGGGCGGCGCCGGCTACACTCTCGCCGCGACGCTCGACGATCTTCTGATGGGAGTTACCGAAGTCGTACGCGGCGACGACTTACTCGCGGCGACGCCGGCGCAGATACTGCTTGCGCGAACGCTGAAAAGAGATAAGAGATTAGAGATAAGAGATAAGAGCGAAGAGATAAGATATCTTCATGTGCCGCTCGTCGTGGGGAAGGACGGGAGAAGACTCGCGAAGCGGCACGGAGACACGAGAATCGCGAGTTTTCGCGAAGCGGGACGGACGCCGGAGGAGCTGATCGGAATGCTCGCCGCGAGCTGCGGCTGGTGCGGCGCGGGCGAGCGTATTTCCCTTCGCGGGCTCATCCCGCGATTCACGCTTTCATGCATACCGCGAACCCCGTTCATTTTCGCTCGATGAATGCGATACAATGGAATTTATGGTATAATAAACAAACTAAATCAACATCAATAGGATTGTCTTGATATGAAGAAATTTCTGAGCGCCAACGAAGCCGTCGCCCATGCCGCAGCAGCCGCGGGCTGCGGAGTCGCGTCCGCCTATCCCGGAACGCCCTCGACCGAGATTCTCGAGAATATCGCGAAGTTCAAGGACACAATCAAGTGCGAATGGGCCGTCAACGAGAAGGTCGCGATGGAGACGGCGATCGGTGCTTCGATCGCCGGCGCGCGCTCGCTCTGCGCGATGAAGCACGTCGGCCTCAATGTCGCGATGGATCCGCTCATGACCTTCACCTACGTCGGCGCGACCGGCGGCATGGTGATCGTTTCGGCCGACGACCCGGGAATGCACTCCTCCCAGAACGAGCAGGATAACCGCAACCTCGCGAAGTTCGCGCGCGCGGCGCTCTTCGAGCCGGCCGACAGCCAGGAGGCCTATGACATGGTCCGCGAGGCGTTCGACGTCTCGGAAAAATTCCAGGTCCCGGTCCTTATCCGTCTCACGACCCGTACGAGCCACTCCTCCTCGCTCGTCGATCTCGGCGACTTCGAGCCGAAGACGCGCGAGCTGATTCCGTACAGGAAGGATATCTCGAAGACGATCCCCGTTCCGCTTTTCGCGCGCCGCCAGCGTCTCGACGCCCAGAAGCGCACCGCGGCGATGACCGAGGCCGCGGCGAAGAGCCACCTGAACCGCATCGAGAGCGGGAAGAAGGAACTCGGCATCGTCACCTCGGCGGTCGCCTACCAGTACGTGAAGGAAATCTTCCCCGAGTATTCGATCTTGAAGCTCGGCTGGACGAACCCGATTCCGAAACCGCTCGTCGCTGAGTTCGCCGCCTCGGTCGACAAACTCCTCGTCGTCGAGGAGCTCGATCCGTTCCTCGAGGAGCAGATCAAGGCGATGGGCATCAAGGTCGTCGAACACACGACCGAGCTCAACATGCACGAGCTCAACGCCGACCGCGTCCAGAATCTCCGCAACGAGCTTCTCGGCGACGTCCCGAAGGCGAAGGAGGCGGCTGTCGACACGACGCTTCCGACCCGTCCGCCGGTCCTCTGCGCGGGCTGCGGCCACCGCAGCGTCTTCTATACGCTCCACAAGCTCGGCGCGACGGTGACGGGCGATATCGGCTGCTACACGCTCGGCGCGTTCCCGCCCCTCAGCGCGATGGATACGACGATCTGCATGGGCGCGTCGATCAATAACGCCGCGGGCATGAAGAAGGCCGGGCTCAAGGGCCGGATCTGCGCCGTCCTCGGCGACTCGACCTTCTTCCACTCCGGTATGACCGGAATCTTGAGCTGCTTCTACAACGGCACTCCCGTCACGACCGTCGTCCTCGATAACCGCATCACCGCGATGACCGGCCACCAGGACAACCCCGGCACCGGGAAGACGCTCGCGGGCGACCCCGCCCCCGTCACCGAGATCGGCGACATCGCGAAGGCGATGGGCTACAAGAAGGTCGTCAAGGTTTCCGCCGACGATCTCGCCGAGCTCGAGAAGGTCCTCAAGGACGCGATGGACGGCGACGAGGCCGCGCTCGTCATCGCCTACGCCCCCTGCCGCATCGCCGCGAAGCTCACGAAGGAGGGGCTCTGCGAGGTCGATCCCGAGAAGTGCAAGGCCTGCGGCGCGTGCTTCAAGATGGGCTGCCCCGCGATGACCCGCGGCGCGGAAATCCGTCCCGGCTTCTTCCAGATGAAGATCGATCCGTCGCTCTGCGCGGGCTGCAAGCAATGCTCGCAGGTCTGCAAGTTCGGCGCGATCAAGCGCATACGGTGAAGAGGATCGTACTGAGAGGGGGGAGAGAGCGGAGCTGCGAGTGGCGGCATCCGTGGATATTCTCCGGGGCGGTTGACGAAGCGAAGAGCGAGGTTGCCTCGCTCGGCGAGACGGTGGAAGTCGTCTCGTCGAAGGGCGCCTCGCTCGGCTACGCGGCGTTCTCGCCCGCGAGCCAGATCCGCCTCCGCATGATCTCGTTCGATCCCGGCGTCGTTCCGGACGAAGCGTACATTTCCTCCCTCGTTTCGGCTTCGATCGCCCGCCGCGCGTCATTCATCATTCATCATTCATCATTCATTCCGAATTCCGCGGCGCGGCTCGTCAACGCGGAGAATGATTTCCTTCCCGGCGTCGTCGCCGACTGCTACGACGGCTTCGTCGTTCTCCAGCTTACCTCGGCTTTCGCCGAGGCGCACCGCGAAACGATCGTTTCCGCGCTGATGGCCGCGGAGGGCGTGAAGGGCGTCTCCGAGCGCCGTGATATCGACTCGCGCCGGAAGGAAGGACTCGCGGTCGACGAGGAACTCCATGTCCTCGCGGGCGCGGAACCGCCGGAGCTCATCGAGATCGCCGAGAACGATATCCGCTATTTCGTCGATGTCCGGAAGGGCCACAAGACCGGCTTCTACCTCGACCAGCGCGAGGCGCGTGCGCTCGTCGGTTCGCTCGCCGCCGGGCGGAACGTCCTCAACTGCTTCTCGTATACCGGCGGCTTCGGCCTCGCGGCCGCCGCGGGCGGCGCCGCCTCGGTCACCCAGGTCGACGTCTCCTCGGACGCCCTCGCCCTCGCCCGCAGGAATGAAGAGCTCATGTTCAATCATTCATCATTCATCACGCATCATTCATCATTCTCTTATGTCGAGGCGGATGTCTTCCTGTATTTAAGGAAGTGCCGCGACGCGGGGAAGAAGTTCGATTTGATCGTCCTAGATCCGCCGAAATTCGCGGAGTCTAAGGCGCAGGTGATGAAGGCGGCGCGCGGCTACAAGGACATCAACTTACTTGCGATGAAGCTCCTCGCGCCTGGCGGCATCCTCGCGACGTTCTCCTGCTCGGGCGCGATGACGACCGAGCTTTTCGACAAGATCCTCGCCGAGGCGGCGAACGACGCGAAGCGCGATTTCCAGATGATCGCGCGGACGCGTCAGGCCGCGGACCATCCGGTCGCGCTCTCGTTCCCTGAAGGGCTTTATCTGAAGGGCGTCATCCTGAGGAGCGCCTGAAAATGAAGACGCTCGTTCTCGGTTACGGTGTGCGCGGCCGGCTGTACGCGGCCTACGCTCTCGCCCACCCGGACGAGTACGAGCTCGTCGGCGTCGCCGACCCGGCGGCCGATTTTACCGGCGGCGAACCGTTCCGGACGTTCCGCGACTGGCGCGAGGCGCTCGCAGCGGGCACCGGGGCCGAGGCCGCGGTCATCGCGCTCCCGGACGCGCTCCACTGCGACGCCGGCTGCGCCGCGCTCGCGCGCGGGCTCCACATCATGCTCGAAAAGCCGCTTTGCCGCACGCGCGAGGAAGGTAAGCGCCTCGCAGCCGCCGAGCGCGCTTCGGGGCGGCTCGTCATGAGCGGCTACGTTCTCCGCCATTCGCCGTACTACCGCGAACTCGCGCGGATACTCGAGTCGGGTGCGATCGGCGAAATCGTTTCGCTCCACCATCTCTGCGCCGTTTCGTACGCGAAGGCGGCCCATGCGTTCTGTCGCGGGAACTGGGGGCGCGAGGCCGACGGCGCGACGATGCTCGTTCAGAAGTGCTCCCACGATTTCGACCTGATCGGCTGGTGGCTCGGCTATCGCGAGTGCCGGCACGTCGCGAGTTTCGGTTCGCTTGTTCACTGGCGGCCCGAGAACGCGCCCACGGGAGCCGCGGAACGCTGCGTCGAGTGCCCCGCGGAAGTTCGCGCGGGCTGCCCATTCGACGCGGTGAAACTTTACGAGATGAGCGACGCCCTCCGCTATCACTTCGCCGACCGCTCGGACGCCGCGATGGCGAAAATCGTCCGCGAAACGCCGTACGGGCGCTGCGTCTACCACGCCGGGAACGATGCGGTAGACCATCAGACCGTGATCATGGATTTCGCGGGCGGGATCACGGCGACATTGGAGATGGAGAGCTTCTCCGCCCGGCGCGCGCGCGTGAGCCGGTTCTACGGTACGCGCGGCGAAATCGTCGCGGACGGCGAGACGATCGAAATCCTGCCATTCGGCGGCGAGCGGCGCGTCGTCCACACGGAATCGCGTGGTCCTCACGGCGGCGGCGACGACGGGCTCTTGTCCGATTTCGCGAAAGTCGCGCGGAATATCGCGCCTGGCGAAGCCGCCCGACTTCTTGAGCGCGATCTCGCGACGCTCGATGTCGCCTTCAGGGCGGAGGAAGCTCGAAAATGCAATCTTGTTTGAAAGGGTAATATGAACGTCGTATCACTGGTAGGCCGTCCGAACACGGGGAAGAGCGCACTCTTTAACCGCATCGCGAAAAAGCGCGTCGCGATCGTCTTCGACCAGCCGGGCGTGACTCGCGACCGGGTGACGCGCGAAGTGACGCTTCGCGATCGCCGCGTGATGCTCGTCGATACGGGCGGCATCGCGTTCGATAAGCGCGTGACGCACGATCCGCTCGACGAAGAGACGCGCTCCCAGGCCGCGCTCGCGGTGGAGGATTCTTCGGTCTGCGTGATCGTCGTCGACGCGCGCGAGGGAATCGCGCCGCTTGATTCTGAGGTCATAAAGCGCGTCCGCGAATCGGATGTACCCTGCGTGATCGCGGCGAACAAGTGCGACACGCCCGAAGACGATTACCGCGCGGCGGAATTCGAGCGTTTCGGTCTCCCCGTCTTCCCGACCTCGGCCGAACACGGTCGCGGCGTCGAGTCGCTTCTCGATGAAGTCGTGAAACGCCTCGCCCCGCCAGAGCCCGAAGCGGAAGCGAAGCGGCCGCTCCGCGTCGCGATCGTCGGACGGCCGAACGCCGGCAAGTCCTCGTACGTGAACCGTCTTCTCAATGCGCCGCGGGTGATCGTCTCCGACATTCCCGGCACTACGCGCGACGCGGTCGAGGTGCCGTTCCAAATTGGTTCCGGCCCGGAGGCGCGGCGCTACATGCTCGTCGACACGGCTGGCATGAAGCCGCATACGAAGATGTCGAAGACGTCGGTCGATAATTTTTCGCTCTTCCGGTCCGAGCAGGCGATCGAAGAGGCTGATGTCGTCATTCTCGTCATGGACCCGATTCTCGGGCCGACACTGCAGGACAAGCGAATCGCGGGGAAGATACTCGACGCGAACCGGGCCTGCGTCGTGATGATGAACAAGTGGGACCTCGCGCTCGAAGAGGGAATCACCGAGACGAAGGCGACGGAAGCGCTGCGCTCGATGATGCCGTTTCTCAATTTCGCGCCGGTAGTCTACTGCTCGAACAAATCCGGTTACAACATCCGCCGCACGGTCGACGCGATCGACCGCGCGGCCGCGAGCGCTTCGGAGCGTATTCCGACCGGCATGCTCAACAACGCGATCGAGAAGGCGGCGAAAAAGACGCTCTCGCCGATGATCAAGGGAAAGCGGCTAAAAATCTACTACGGGCTTCAGGTCTCGACGAATCCGCAGACGATTCGGCTTTTCGTCAACGACCCGAAACTCGTAACGCCCGCGTATTTGAGCTACATCGAAAAGGCCATCCGCTCACGTTTCGGTCTCGAGGGCGCTCCGCTCAGGATTTTCCTCAAGGCGAGAAGCCGGAAGGAGCTGCCTTGAGCCGGCGGGATGTTGCCGCCCGATTTGGATTAGTGGTATAATACTCTTAAAATAAACATGGGGAAATTTATGGCGAAGCTCACCGACATCACGTGGGAGGACTTCTCGGCGCTCGACTTAGAGTCGAAGAAGCCCTACCTCGAGCGCGAAGAGGGCGACGGAATGCCCTACCACACGCTTTTCGCTCAGCAGTTCGACCGGCAGATTCTCGAGCGCCTCTGCGCGCTCTCTAATCGCATCCGGTTCATCAACAAGTCGAAGGAAGGCGCGCTTTACTTGAAGAATGTCCTCGCGCACAAGCGCGCGATGCTCTACTTCTCGCAGCCGTCCTCGCGCACGTTCCTCTCGCACCTCAACGCGTGCCAGCTCCTCGGGCTCACGACGAGCTCGGTCCGCGACGCCGCGACCTCGTCGGAGGCGAAGGGCGAGTCGAAGACCGACACCGTCCGAACCTTCTCGAGCTACGTCGACATGATCATCATGCGCTGCCCGGAGAAGGGGCTCGCCGAGCAGATGGCGTGGGAACTCTCCAACTCCGAGCGCCCAATCCCGATTTTGAACGCTGGCTCGGGGAAGGACCAGCACCCGACCCAGGCGCTTCTCGACATCTACACCCTCGTCCGCTCTTTCGAGGAGAAGGGCGGGCTCGACGGGCGCACGGTCACTTTCTGCGGCGACCTTCTGCGCGGCCGAACGGTCCGTTCGCTTTCGTACCTCCTCACGAACTTCCGCGACATTAAGCAGATCTTCGTCGCGCCGCCCGAGCTGCAGGTTCCGGACGACGTGATCGCGATCTTGAAGGAGAAGGGCGTCAAGTACGAAATCACGAACGACCTCAAGGCCGCGACACGCGTCTCCGACGCCGTCTACATGACGCGAATCCAGGACGAGTGGGACTCCGCGAAGGGCGAGTCCGCGAAGATCGACACCCACCTCTTCAAGTTCGGCGCCGAGCACCTCGCGCTTCTCGGGAAGGACGGCGTCATCATGCACCCGCTCCCGCGCCGCGACGAAATCGCGACCTGCTGCGACCACGATCCGCGCGCGATGTACTGGCGCCAGATGCGTAACGGCATGTGGATCCGCGCCGCGCTCATCGCCTCGACCTTCGGCTACGAAAAGTCGATCATGAACTGCGGCTTTTAAATAACAATCTCAATCAAATCGACGAATCGACAAATCGACGAATCGACAAATAAAAAAAGGGGAAAATCATGGCTCAGACAGTATTCACGCACAACCCGTTCCCGAAAGTCGGCATCCGCCCGATCATCGACGGCCGCCGGCGCGGCGTCCGCGAGTCGCTCGAGGATCAGACGATGGCGATGGCCCAGGCGGCCGCTAAGCTGATCAGCGACAATCTGAAGTATCCTGACGGGACGCCCGTTCAGTGCGTCATCGCCGACACGACGATCGGCGGCCGCTTCGAGGCGGCGCAGTGCTCGAACAAGTTCAAGAAAGAAGGCGTCGGCGTCTCGCTCTCCGTGACGCCCTGCTGGTGCTACGGCACCGAGACGATGGATGAAGACCCGCAGATCCCGAAGGCGGTCTGGGGCTTCAACGGTACGGAGCGCCCCGGCGCCGTCTACCTCGCCTGCATGCTCGCGGGCTACGCGCAGCGCGGGATGCCCGCGTTCGGCATCTACGGCCACGAGGTCCAGAACCGCGATGAATCGACGAAGATTCCCGATGACGTCAAGGAGAAACTTCTCCGCTTCACCCGCGCCGGTCTCGCGGTCGCGATGATGAAGGGCAAGAGCTACCTCTCGATCGGCTCGAGCGCGATGGGCATCGCGGGCAGCTTCGTCAACGTCGACTTCTTCCAGGACTATCTCGGCATCATGTGCGAGAACATGGACGAGGCGGAGATTGAACGCCGCATCGCCGAGGGGATCTACGACAAGGAAGAGTACGAGAAAGCTCTCGCCTGGTTCAAGAAGAACGCGAAGGAGGGCAAGGACTACAACCCGAAAGCGATCCAGAAGTCGCGCGAGGCGAAGGACAAGGATTGGGAGTATGTCGTCAAGATGGCGATGATCGCGCGCGACATGATGGTCGGCAACCCGAAGCTCATCGAGATGGGCTACGGCGAGGAAGGCGTCGGCCGCAACGCGATCGCGGGTGGCTTCCAGGGTCAGCGCCAGTGGACCGACCACTGGCCGAACGGCGACGTGATGGAGGTCTTCTGCAACACTTCGTTCGACTGGAACGGGAAGAAGATGCCCCAGATCCTCGCGACCGAGAACGACTCGCTGAACGGCGTCTGCATGCTCCTCATGTGGCTCCTTACGAACAAGGCGCAGATGTTCGCCGACGTCCGCACCTACTGGTCGAACGATGCCGTTAAGCGCGCGACCGGGAAGGGGCTCAAGGGCGTCGCGAAGGACGGCATCATCCACCTCCTTAACTCCGGTTCCTGCTGCCTCGACGCGGCGGGCGAGATGAAGGAGAAGGGAAAACCCGTCTTCAAGAACTGGTGGGACGTCACCGAGAAGGATATCGACGCGACGATGAAGGCCACGAAGTGGGTCCCCGCGGGCGTCGAGTACTTCCGCGGCGGCGGCTTCTCGAGCTCGTTCCTCACCCCGGAGAAGATGCCGCTCACGATGACGCGCATCAGCTACGTGAAGGGCCAGGGTCCCGTCCTCCAGATCGCCGAGGGCTGGTCGGTGACGCTCGACAAGGACCAGCAGGAGAAGCTCATGCTCCGCACGAACCCCGAGTGGCCCTGCACCTGGTTCGTCCCGCGTCTCACGGGGAAGGGCGCCTTCAAGGACGTCTACTCGGTGATGAACGCGTGGGCCGCGAACCACGGCGCGATCAGCTACGGCCACATCGGCGCGGATTTGATCACGCTCGCCTCGATGCTCCGCATCCCGGTCGCGATGCACAACGTCCCCGAAGATCAGGTCTACCAGCCGCACTGCTGGGGTCTCTTCGGCGCGAGCGACGACCCGACGGGCGCCGACTACCGCGCGTGCAAGAACTTCGGTCCGCTCTACGCGACGAACCGCTAAGAAAATAACGGCAAATGAGTAAATTAGTGCCGATTCTCGTCGTCCTCGCCCTTGTGGCGGGGGCGGCGTATTTTTTCCGGGACGACCTGATGCGCTTCAAGAACGAGGGCTTCGCGAAGGGGACTGTCCCCATCGCGACGGGGACAGTCCCCGCCGAATCCGTCGAGGCCGACGACACCGAGGAGCCCGCAGAAGACCTCGCCGAAGCGACCGAAACGGGGACAGTCCCCGCGAAATCGGCGGGGACAGTCCCTGAAAATCAGACGGGGACAGTCCCCGAAAAAACGGCGGGGTCTCTATCCGAAGCGCCGAAGAAGCCGACTTACACGGCGGGCCAGATCGCGTGGCTCAAGAAGAACTACGCGAAAAAGTTCACCGTCAAGTGCCCGAAGGAGGAGGCGTCCGTCGATCTCGCGAAGGCGCACCTCGGGAAGGGTCGCTTCAAATTTGCCGAAGTCTCGCCCGATCGCGCGAAAAAGCTCCGCTACGAGGTGAAGATCGAAGGCGTAAAGGTCGGAGTGTTCCGTTTCGGCGACCGCGTGAGCCACGAGAAGATACGCGCGGCGCTCGAGAAGGAACTCATGCCCCAGGCGGCCGATCTCTCGAAGCTGAACGCGGGTGGATTCGGAACGGTGATCAACGGCCCGACGCGCGGCGAGATTTCGAAGAAGATCGACGGAATTCTCGCGAAGTCGCGGCTCGACGTCCGGCCCTACGAGGAGTAACGGCCGGCATGATGAGACTCGTGACCTGCGAGCGCGACGAAACGTTCGCGTTCCCGATGAGCCGGGCGGAAACGACCCGGCTCTTTCGCATCGCAGCGGGGCTAGAGTCAACCGTTCCCGGCGAGACCCAGATTCTCGGTCAGGTCCGCGCCGCGCTCGAGGCGGCGCGCGCGGCGGGAACGATCGAACCGGAGCTCGATATTCTAGTTTCCGAGGCGATCGCCTGCGCGCGGCGCGTCCGCGCGGAAATCGATCCGCGCGGGGTGATGCCGTCCGTCGCGTCGACGGCGATCGCGAAACTCGACGCGGAATTCGGCGTCGCAGGAAAGCGCGCGCTTGTTATCGGTTCCGGCGTAATCGCCTCGCTCGCGGCGCGGGAACTCGCGCGGCGCGGCATTGCGCGCCTTTCAATCGTCAACCGCACGCCAGAGCGCGCCGAACGGCTCGCCGGGGAACTCGGCGCGGCCAGGATTCCATTCGAGAACCGCTACGGCGAAATTGCGGCGAGCGATATCGTCGTCTCGGCGACCGCGTCTCCCCATACCGTCATCGAGCGCGGAGCGTTCGCGCTCGATCATCGGACCGCCTTCGTAGACCTCGCTGTGCCGCGCGACATCGACCCGGCGCTCGCGGATGATGCCAACGCTTTTATGATCGACATCGCTTCGCTCGCTACGCCGGAAGCCGACGCGGAACGTGCGCGGATGAACGCGGCGGCCGCCGAGATGATCGACGCGGCCGTTTCGCGAACACTCGCGAAGCTCTCGCCTTCCGCGCGGAAACGGGTCGCGATCGGCACCCGCGGCTCCGCGCTCGCGATGGCCCAGACCGAATTCGTCCGCGCGCGGCTCGCGGCGGCGTATCCGGAAATCGAATTCGCGATCAAGGTCGTCCGCACTCAGGGCGACCGCGTTCAGGACCGCCCGATTCCGGAAATCGGCGGCGACGCGCCGTTCGCGGCGGAAATCGAACGCGCGCTTCTTTCGGGCGAAATCGATATTGCCGTCCATTCGATGAAGGACCTCGCGGCGGAACTTCCGGAAGGCCTAGTCCTCGCGAAGGCGTGGACGCGCGAGGATCCGCGCGACGCGCTCGTCGCCCGCGAAGCGAAGTCGCTCGCGGACTTGCCGGTCGGCGCGGTCGTCGCGACCGGGAGCGTCCGTCGTACGTGCTTTTTGAAACTTAAACGACCGGATCTCGAAATCGTTCCGATCCGCGGCAATGTCGATACGCGGCTCAGGAAATTGTTCGCGCCCGCCGACGGCGAGCGAAAGCTTGACGCGATCGTTCTCGCGGTCGCGGGGCTCAAGCGGCTCGGTCGCGAAAACGTCATCACGGAATATCTCGATCCCGAGTGGATGATTCCCGCCGCGAACCAGGGTCAGCTCGCGATCGAGCTCCGCGCCCGCGACGCGGAGCTTAAAGCGAAGATCGACGCGCTCGGCAACGATTTCGCAGACGCGGTCGCCGAGGCCGAACGCGCTTTTCTCGCCGAAACGGGCGCCGACTGTCATCTGCCGGTCGCCGCGTACGCGCGAATCGAGGCGGGCCGGCTGAAACTCGACGCCGCGTTCGGCGACGGCGCTCGCCTCGAACGTGTTTCGCTCGGCGGCGGCGACGCGTTCTCTTCATCCCGCTATCTCGCCGAGGAGGCCGCGCTCGAAATCCGGCGGCGTCTCGCCGGAAAAGTGACGCTCGTCGGCGCAGGGCCGGGCGACCCCGAACTTGTGACGATGAAGGGGCTCGCTGCGATCCGTGAAGCGGACGCGATCGTCTACGACCGGCTCGTCGCGCCGGAGCTTCTCAAGGAAGCTAAACCAGGGTGCGAACTCGTCTATGTCGGGAAGGCGTCGCATTCCCACACGATGAGCCAATCGCGGATCAACGCGCTCCTCGCGGCGAAGGCGCTCCGCTACGCCCGTGTCGTCCGGTTGAAAGGCGGCGATCCGTTCGTTTTCGGTCGCGGCGCGGAGGAAGTCCGCTATCTCGCCGCGAAAGGCGTGCGGACGGAGGTAATCCCCGGCGTCACCTCGGCGATCGCCGCGCCGGAATCGTTCGGGATTCCGCTCACCGACCGCGGCCGCTCTTCCGCGTTCCACGTTTTCACGGCTCACGACCGGACGGACAAGCTCGCGGATATCGATTTCGCGCGTCTTCTTCCCGATCGCGAGACCTACGTCTTTCTGATGGGGCTTTCGCTCCTCGAAGAGATCGTCTCGCGCTTCCTCGCGGCCGGGAAGTCGCCGCGTACGCCCGTTTCCGTGATCGCCTCGGCGACGACGAGAGCCGCTCGCGCCGTCCACGGAACACTCGCCGACATCGCCTGCAAAGTCCGCGCGGCGAACTTCGCCCCGCCCGCGGTAATCGTGGTCGGCGCCGGGCGCAGGAGCTCGAGAGTGGATTTATGATATAATAACATACAAAGTTTTATGATTGATGCAGTTACAGCAATGACTTATTTCGGTAAACTCGATGCCAAGGTGTCGAGCGGTACGGAATTATATGTGTTCGGTGGCTCGGCGATCGGGCTTCTCGGTTTGAGAGTGCGTACCACGATCGATGTTGACATCGCGGCACCATATTCGAGAGTGAACCTTGAGGAATTCACTCGCGCCTCCGCGGAATTGGGATTCCCGGTAAATCCGGGGGCGGAATACCAGGGAACATTTATCGAGTTCGTCGGACCCGCGCGTTTGAGTCTGCCGGTACCTAACGGTGACGAGCAGGTCCTTTATCGAGGTCTTAATCTTACCGTGAAGACGGGTAGCTTCGCAGATCTCGTGGCATCTAAACTTGTTCGCTACAATACCAAGGACATGCAGGATGTGCAGTTTTTGATGTCCGAGGGTAGAGTCAGATACGAGGACGTGGTCACGGCGGTCAATCGACTTTCGTCGGTTTTTCGAGATGATCCGCTCGTTAGGGAAAATCTCGAGAATTTGAAGACGGACATGAGAATCTGGAGGATCGGGCAATGAATGCGAGGGAAAAACAGGAATTGGCGTATCAATTCGCGTTCTGGCCGGACGCGCTTAATTCGCGGCTGCACAAATGGGAACAGGATAAGTCTACGGCGACTGAGGATGAATTGGAGGCGCTGGATAATGCCGCGCGCCTGCACCTGCCGCTGCCGGAATCGGGGTACGCGTCTTTCGAGCAGATCGAGCGTCTCGCTCGTTATCAGGCTCTCAGTTGCCAGTTCCGAATGCGCGGGTATGTTAATTCGCTCAGGCGGTTTTTCGGCCGGGATGCTATTCAAGATTCAGAGTGCCCGCCTTCGCTGCTTGCCGATGTGGCGATACCCGGATTCGCAACGGCAAAATAGAATTTCAATAGGAGTAAACGAATGAAAAAGCTGATGTTGATGGCGATGATGGCGCTCGCGGCGGCGGGCGCGGGAGCGACGAACACGCCGACGATTATTTCGTCGCAGGTTCGCGCGAGCGATCCGACGGTTCTCGACGCCGTCTACAAGGTGACGAGCGACAAGTCGACCGTCAATGTGCGCGCGCTCGCGTTCGAGGACGGTACGCGGTCGTTTCTCAATGTGGTCAGACCCGAGACATTCATCGACGGGACCGCAGCGAACATCGGCGACAACATCGCGGCGAATACCGAGCTGAAACTCGCTTGGAAGGTCTCAAGCGACTGGGATACCGATCTCGCGAAAGTGAAGTTCGAGATCCTGACGAGCGACGATGGGAAACTGCCGATGGACATCATCACCATTCCCGCGGCGAACGGCAGCCCGGAACTCACGGTGTCGTATTCCTCGCAGACTTCGGCGAATGTATTCAACGCGCTGATGTGGTATTACGCCGACGGAGCGAGTGATCTGCGCATTGACGACGGCTATCTTTACTGCGGCAACGATCTTCTCTCGAATCGTACCGCGCCGGCGAATATGGTCATGGCGGCGAATTATGTTTTCAACAAGATGGGGTATGAAGGGCTCAACGGCAACATGCTAGAGTACGCGCGTTCGGCCACGCGCAAGACGCTCAATTTCAATACGAGCACGCAAAATGCGTATGTCACCAACAGTTTGACCGGCAACATCTATGTCGGCGAGAAGGCGTATTGCGTGATTGATGTTTCGGGCGGCACTTCGGCGACGAGTTATCCGGTCACCTATCTCGATTCGTTCCAGATCTCGGGCTGGGGCGACGAGTACAAAACAACGAAGATACTCCTCCGCAAGATCGAGCCCGGCACGGTCAAACTCGGCGGCACCAAGCCAGTCACGCTCACGAAGGCGTATTACATGGGCGTCTTCGAGGTCACGCAGAAGCAGTATAAACTCGTGACCGGTTCGAATCCGTCGAAGTATCAAGGGGATATGCGCCCGGTCGAGTATGTTTCATGGAACACGATCCGCGGCAATTCGTCGACGTACAACTGGCCGGAGGTGACGACGGTCGATTCCTCGACCTTCATGGGCAAGCTACGCGCCAAGACCGGGCTAGACTTCGATCTCCCGACCGAGGCGCAGTGGGAATATGCCTGCAAGGCGGGGACGACGAGTTATTTCAATAACGGCGGATCGAATGAAAATGATCTCAAGACACTCGGACGGTATAGCGGAAATACGAGTGACGGCAAGGCCGGTTTTTCGCAGCACACCACAGTCGGTTCTTACTTCCCGAACGCGTTCGGGCTTTACGATATGCACGGGAATGCCTTGGAGTGGTGTCTAGATTGGTATGCATCGATGAACGGCGACTCAGTGTTGGATTGGGTCGGCGCTTCTTCGGGTTCGTACCGTGTAATGCGCGGGGGATGTTGGAGTTCAGGATATTCGGGGAATAGTAGTTCATCATCAGGGTATAACGATCATTATTGCCAATCGACAAGTCGCAGTTATTGCACAAGTTCAGTCGGTGTCAATTCAATTGGTTTCCGCCTCTCTAGGACACTGACAGAGTAGCCTTCGCGGCAGCGCAAGAGAAAGAAGAGACTAAAGGGACGAAAGTGACGAAAGGGATAGGGACCAAATTGACGAAAGGGATTAAAGTGACGAAAGAGACAGAAGTGACGAAAGGGACAGAGACTAAAGGGACGAAAGAGACCAAAGTGACGGGAGTGGCCGGTGGGGCTTGTCACTTTTGTCGCTTTTGTCGCTTTTGTTTCTTGAGTCTATTTGGTCCTTTTAGTCTCTTCGCCGATGTCGTTCACGTCTACGAGCGCGCTTCGACCGGCGAATTACTCGCCGACTCGACACTTGAGACTGGGCGGAGCTATCTCACTTCGGCGGCGCCGGCGAAGAGCGGGTATATCTTCACCGGCTGGACAATTTCGACGGCGCAGGACTTCGAGCCGCGCGACGCGTGGGGGCGGTCGTTCGACGCGGCGACCTACAAGCTCTACGAAGAGACGACGCTTATCGCGAATTATCTCGCGAGTTCAGTCGATACCGACAGTGACGGCGTCACGGACGGCTACGAATATTACTGGTACGGCGACCTTTCGAAGAACGCTTCAAGCGATACCGACGGTGACGGGTACACCTTCGCGCAGGAAATCGCGAAAGGGTATAATCCGCTTTTCCCGGAGCGCCACGATGACGGTCCGGTCGCCTACACCGACGGCGCGGAATGGCTTTACAATCCGAACGGTTACGCACCGTACACAATCCGGAGCGAACCCGAGGGCGCGCTTTTCACGACGGTTAGCGAGTATGTGCGACCGGGAACGACTATCGCCTCGTATACCGGCAACCCCTCGTCGACCGCGTTCGCATATTGGTCACTCAACGGCGTTCGGCAGTGCGACGCCTGGGGACGTGCGCTCGATTCGTTCTCGATCACGATGCCGTCCAACGCGGTCGAGCTCGTCGCGGTCGCGAATACGACCGTGAACGACAAATGGAAACTTTACTGGTATGGCACGCTTGATGTTGAGATGACGAGCGACACCGACGGCGACGGCAAAACTTTTGCCGAGGAAATCGCGGCGGGGACGAATCCACTGATGCCGGAGCGACACGAGGACGGACCGGTAACTTATGTAGATGGAGAACTCTGGCAGTATAATCCGTACAACATTCAGCCGTATACGATCATGAGCGATCCGGAGGGCGAACTTTTCGCAACGACGAGTGTTTATGTCCGTGCCGGGAGCGAGGTCACCTCGTATACGCTTAGCCCCAATACCTCGGCTTTCGCGTACTGGGTTTACAACGGAGCCGAGCAACGCGACGCATGGGGCCGTGCGCTCGATACGGTCAGCTTCCGGATGCCGACCAACGCGGTGACACTCGTCGCGAAGACGGCGGACAGCGAGAGCGAACGCCAGTCGCTTTACTGGTACGGGAACACGACGACGGCGATGACAAGTGATACCGACGGAGACGGGAAGACCTTCGCGGAGGAACTCGCCGCGGGAACTAACCCGCTGATGGCGGAGCGTCACATGGAGGGTCCGGTAGCATATGTCGACACCGACGAGCACGAGCTCAACCTGCAGGTCTACGAACAGATGCAGGGCGCGGTCGTCGACGGCGGCTATTCGCAGCTATTCTACTCGTCGATCGCCGGGAACGAAGGCGCGGCGAATTTCGGCGCGAATGTGCGCCCGGTCGTCGGCGATGTCGATGGCGACGGGCTGTGGGATTTGGTGGTCGTAAGCGACACAGCGACGAATGTGTGGCTCCCTGCGCGGTCGGCGAGCCCCCGCGGTGCGGTGCGGCGGCCCCCCCGCCCCCCGCCCGACGGCGGCGTCCGCGGGGCCCCCCCCCTACCGTGGCTCGACATGAATTCAACGAACAAGCTCGCGGAAATGACGCTTGATGTCGCGCCGGTCGGGGCGCTATCAGCGACCACCAACGGCGCAACGATGCTGGTAAGCGACGAAGATGGGCGAATCTGGTACTATGTCCTTACGGGGGAGGGCCGCCCGGAGGTCGGCCCCTACCAGTTACAGCACAAGGTCTGGGGCGGGAGCTACGCGGGATTTGCCGCGGGGCTGCAGCTCGCGGCGGTCGACTGGGAGGATGACGGGGATTTGGACTGCTTGTGCGGCACCGCCGACGGGCGGCTGATGCTGCTCCGAGACCCGAAGGTCGGGCGGCCGATGAACGTGCAGCTTTACGCTGGCGTCGACAACGTGCTCCTCGCCTGGGACCCGAACGCGCAGAGTAGGATTCGGGGGTATAGGGTTTACCGCGACGGCGGACGGCTCGGGGAGCCGTCCCTACCGCAATACCGCGACGAGGGGCTCGCGGCGGGCGAGTACATCTACGAGATCTCGAGCATGAGCCGGTTCTACACCGCGGGCAATTCGACGCCGACGGTGAGCGAGTCGCCGCGCACGGCGGCGGTCACCGCGACGATCGGCGGGGTGAGCTTCTTCTGGAATGACGTCAACGTGAAGCGGGGCGAGACGGCCGAGGTGATGCTCTCGATCGAGAACTCGAAGGGGTTCGAGATCACGAGCATGACCGAGCAGGTCAAGTACGATCCCGCGTATCTGACGCCGATGAAGGTGCTGACGACTGGATTGACGGCAGGGTTCGAGGTTGAGTGGAGCGCGACCGGTGGGGTAATGACGGTGACGATCGGGGCGGACGGCGGCGACGGCGGCGGTCACGGGGTGACCGCCCTACCGGCGGGAAGAGGCAGGTTCTTGATCTTCGTGTTTGATACCGTGAAGGCGGGCGAGACGATGGTCGGCGGGGCGGCGGTGACGATCGCTGATAGCGAGGCGAAGTATATGCTTGGTGATGTCGACGGCGACGGCGAACTCACGAGCGCCGATCTGCGGCTGATGGTGAAACTCTGCTCGGTAGCGGGCCGCAAGTACACCGCCGATCAGCTCAAGGCGGGCGACTTCAACGGCGACGGGAAGCTCACGATGGCGGATTATCAGCTGATGAGGCAGTGTCTCAAAGAGAAGGGAGAGCAGTAATGGAAGATACTGGTTTTCACGATCAGGATCCTCAGAAGTCGAGTGCCGCGCAGTTTTTGACATATATCGCCAGTAACGGCGTAAGCAACGAGCGGTATGAGATACGTTATGAAAACGAAAGTATTTGGATGTCGCAAAAAATGCTGGCGGCTGTGTACGGTGTCGAAATACCGAATGTGTCATATCATTTAAAGAAGATCTTTGAGGATGCAGAACTTGATCCGAAGAGATCTATTAAAGAATTTTTAATAGATATCGAAGATGGTAGAAAATTCTCGGTTAAGCATTATAATCTCCAGATAGTAATTGCCCTCGGCTTCAAGATAAATAATGAACGCGCCGTTCAATTCCGCAAATGGGCGAATGAACTTGTTGAGAAATTCACGAATCGTCTCTTTATGAGCGATTACGATCGATATCTGCTCGCGCTGGAGGAAGAAGCGCACAAGGTCGAAGAGAAAGACGAAAACAATTCAAATCCACAAGGATAATTTATGAAAAAGCTACTTCTTCTGATTGTATCTATGCTCGCGGTGGCGGGCGCGTTCGGGTACGAAATCTCGCTCGGGACTTTTGTCTCGAACGCGGGCAAGACCGTGACCGTGCCGGTCGCGATCGATTCGGTCGCAGGATTGAGCTACGCTTCGGTGAGCGTCACCTACGATCCGCAGGTGCTCGTATGCCTCACCGGCTCGGCTTCGCGCGGAACGCTCAAGAATCTAATCGATTCTGACGAGAACGCCTTCACGGTCGTCGACACGAACGGAACGGTCTCGGTCTCGGTTTTCGCCGCAACCAACCTGACCGCCGGCGCGGGCACGCTCGCGAATCTCGTCTTCGCGGTGCGCGAGGGCACGGAAGGGCTTTATTCCGATCTCGCAGTCACCTCGGCGGAGGTTGGCGAGTCGAGCGGGGTCAAAGATATCACCGTCGATAATCCGCTCATCACCAAGAATGGCATGATCCGTGTCATGGCGACTTCCGCCGCGGTCTCGCGGCTCGAGAACGCCGAGACGATCTGCGCCGAAACTACACTTGCGTCGCTCGCGCTCGAATCGGGTGACAAGCTGCAGGCGGGCGACGACCAGACGAAAGGCGCGACTATCACTTCGGTAACCGCCGACGCAGCGATTGTCGTCGCCGAACCGGTCGCCGGCTGGGCGAGTGGAACCTACACGCTACTTACCTCCAAGACGACCGGACTTGCCTTCGCGCTTGAATACGATGGCGAGGTTACCTTTACTTCCACGGTCGCCGATGGTCTTACGACCTACTACGCGGCGATCTCGGTCGACGGCGAGAAGACGGTTGCGCTCGATTCGAGCGACGATTCCGGCGAGGTGCTCTCTTCGGGTACCCAGAACACGATCCGTTCGCTCGTCGAGACCGACGACGCGGAGAAGTACGCCGCCGCGAAGAAGTTCGTCGTGAAAACCGAAGGCGACGCAAAAGGCAGCGTCGGGATCATCGCCGACATGGGCATTTCGCCGGCACTCGCGGCGATCGACGCGACCGGCACCTTGACGCTTACCTACTCGATGCCGAAGCTCGAGATCATCGACTTCGATCCCGAAGCGCAGACGGTCCGGATCAAGGTGACCCCTGGCGCCGGCAACACGATCGTTAACAACATCAACACCGGCTATGTTCACGTCTACGGCACCGACACGCTCGGCGCGTCGATGAAACTCCTGACTACGACCGGTTTCGATTTGACGCCGTATCTCAAGGTCGAGACGAAGGGCGAGGCGCAGCTTTCGATCAACATGGGTACGCACACCTTCCTGAAGGTCAAGGTCGAGAGCGTAACCAAGGCGGTCGGCGCCGGGGAGTAACATTCGTGATATCGGGCATGGTATAATATCGTTATGAAATACAAATTGACAGCGATCGCTTTAGCGATGATTTCGTTCGCGGTTATCGCGGGCGAGAAAACTTATCTTTGGCCAGCGGGTATGGGGCCAGCCCGCGAGGCGCATCAGATCGCCGCGATGACCGACGTCTCGCGCAAGGAGAGGTTCAATCCTGACGAGTGGCGCGAGCCGTATCTCGAGTGGTTCGATCCGCCCGCCGCGGAAAGCGCGAAGGGCGTCTGCGCCGTTCTGATTTCCGGCGGCTCGTATCAGAACTGCTGCGACGTCGGGCTCATCAAGACCTGGCGCGAGCGCTTCACCGCGCTCGGCTGCCAGACCGTGAACCTCGTTTACCGGACACCGCGATCAGAAAAACGCGAAATCTACCGCTCCGCATGGGAGGACGGCCAGCGCGCGATTCGCATCGTCCGCGCCGAGGCGGAGAAGCGCGGGTACTCGAAAGTGATCACCGTCTCGATGTCGGCCGGCTCCCACCTCGCGACCCTGCTCGCGACTTCTTCGCTCACTCCCGCCTACGAGCCGATCGATGACCTCGACGCGGTCCCCGCGAATGTCGACGCAGCGCTCGTCTTCGCGATGGCTTACGGAATGACCGACGGCGCGTACGGCGGGCCGAACGCGCGCGACGGCGACGGTATCGACGTGAAACTCGATCCGATTTTCAAGTTCGACGAGAAGACGCCGCCGATGTGTTTCATGCACGGCGGGCGCGACCGCTATTCGCCGTTCGCCTCGACCTTCGCATATCGCGAGCTCCGGAAACGGAAGATTCCCGCGGAGGTGCATATCGCTCCTGACAAGCCCCACGGCGCATGGGGGCTCGATCGCGGCATTGAGTTTCTCGTCGAACTCGGCTTTCTCGGGAAGAAAGCCCCGGCGGAGGATCTCATCGAGCGCTATTCCTCGGACGACGATCGTGCCGTCTACGCGAAGGAGGACGTCTGGCCCAAGGGCAAGATGCCCGACGTCCAGAAGAACCAGACCACTCCGTTCATCGAGTGGCACATTCCTTCCAATCTCACGACGAAGGCGATTCAGGTCATCTGGTCCGGCGGCAATTACAACCACTGCGACGCGAATCGATACGAAGTCGCGCCGATCCGCCGCTACCTCAATGCGAAAGGCATGGCGGTCGTGACGCTTACCTACCGCGTCCCGCGCCCCGCCGCTCCGCTCGCGAAGCACGTGACCGCGTGGGAAGACGCGCAGCGCGCGATCCGTCTTATCCGCGCCGAAGCGCCGAAATACGGGCTCGACCCGAAGCGGATCGGCGTCATGGGCTCGTCGGCGGGCGGCCATCTCGCGATGATGACGACGACGACCTCGCGCCGCCGCGCGTACCTGCCGCTCGACAAGGAGGACGAGAAGACTTCCGCGAGCGTCCAGTGGGGCATCGCGATCTATCCCGCCTACGGTCTCACCGACGGTATCGACAGACCGAACAAAGACGGCGGGAATCTCGATTCCGCGCGTCTCGCGCCGGAGTTCGCGTTCGATACGGCGACGCCGCCGATCCTCTTCGTTCACGGCGACGGCGACGGCTGGGCCGCGATGAATTCGGTGAAGGCGTGGGAGCAGCTTTCGCGGATGGGAATTCAGGGCGAGCTCCACACGCTCGTGAAGCGCGGTCACTGCTTCCAGAAGACGGCTTATCCCGGCACCGGCAGCTACACATACATGGATCGCGTCTGGGAGTTCCTCACCGCGAAGGGCTTCAACAAGTGAGCGCCGAACCCGAACTCTCAGTCGTCATCACAACGAAAAACGAGGCGGCGAATATCGCGAACGCGATTAACGCCTTCGCGGATTTCCGGTCCCGGGTCGAGATAATCGTCGTCGACAACCAGTCGGACGACGACACGAAGGCGATCGCGACGACGCTCGGCGCGACCGTCCTCGACAAGGGACCCGAGCGAAGCGCCCAGCGCAATCTCGGCTGGCGCACCGCCCGCGCTTCCTGGGTTATCGTCCTCGACGCCGACATGATCCTCCCGCCTGATACCATCACCGAGATATTCGATCGAATCGTCGAATCGTCGAATCGTCGAATCCTCGAATCGTCGAATCCTCGAATCGTCGAATCGTCGAATCCTCGAATCGTCGAATCCTCGAATCCTCAAATCGACAAATCGACGAATCGACGAATCGACGAATTCCCCTCCGCCTACTGGATCCCCGAGGTCCGCACCGGCTCGGGCTTCCGCGTGAAGGCGCGGAATTTCGAGCGTTCGTTCTACGACGGGACCTGCGTGGACGCGCTCCGGCTTTTCCACAAGTCCGTACTCGAGGCGACGGGCGGGTACGACGAGAATCTGATCGCGGGTCCGGAGGACTGGGAGCTCGACATCCGCGTTCTCGCGACGGGCGCGAAGTGCGCCGTCCTCGGTCATCACCTCATTCACAACGAGAAGCGGCTTACGTACAAGCGGATGCTCGAGAAGAAAGCTTACTACACGAAGAGCTTCGCCGCGTACAGGGCGAAGTGGCCGAAACACCCCGCCGTGAAGAAACAGTTCTCGCCCTGGTACCGTTTCGTCGGCGTCTTCGTCGAGAAGGGGAAGTGGAAGAAAATCCTCCGCCACCCGATTCTCTTCGCGGGCGTGATGTTCGAGCGGTTCTCGGTCGGCGTCGTCTACCTTCTCAATCGGTAGACGCGAATTTCAAATTTTCTTTCCGGCGCTCGGTCAGACTTCGCGCTCGCCGATTTCAAAGATTCTCACCTTGACGCCGGTCGGGGCGAGAGTCTCCTTCACGATTTTCAGCCAGTCGGGCGAGATCGCGCAGCAGATCACGACCGTGTCGGCGTTCACCGCGTTGATGATCTCCGGGGCCTGCTGGAGCGTTCCGAGAATCTCGATTCCTCCGATGAACTGCCCGCGAAGGAGTAGATCGTCGTCGATCAGCCCGACGATCATGCGGTCGTTCGCGGCGGTCGTGCGGACGAGTTCGCGGCGGAAGGTGCGGTAACGAAGTCCCGCGCCGTAGACAAGAATTCGCGAGACGTCCTTGCGGGCTTTGAGCCGGCTGCAGTCGATCGCGTAGAAAAGGTCGCGGATTATGCCGCGCGCGGTGCGCACTAAGATCAGCGCCGTCGAGCTCGTGAGCGCGTTGGCGAGGACGAAGGCCTTGAGGTGGCCGCCGAGGCGCATCGGCGCGTAGTAGGTGATGACGCCCGCGGCGATGGCGCCGAAGACGCAGGCGAGGAAAAGCCGGAGATAGTTCGAGAGCATCGCGCGCGACCAGACCGTCCGGTAGATGTTGAAGAGCGCGAGGAAGACGAATACCGCGATGATGTGGAGCGGAAAGATCACCCGCAGAATGTCCCGGGAGAGCGGCATACGGAGCGTCCAGACGGCGAGGAAGTAGGCCGCGATGAGCGCGGCGAGGTCGGCCGCGAGGAAGAATGGCGTCCGGAGTTTCGCGAGGCGCCGGCGGGTCCGCGTGCCGCGGTCGCGGGCGACGGAATTAAGGAGCCGCCCGGCGTCGAAGAGCTCGATTCGCGCCATGTCCTTGAAGACGACGACGGCGGCCAGAGCGACCGCGAAGAGCCAGAGACCGCCGGCCTTCGATTTAAGCGCCATCGCGACGAGGCCGAAGCCGACGGCGGCCATCGCGGTCAGGTAGAGTATCCACGCAGCCTTGCGCTGGTTGAGCCCGCTCGCGCGGAGAATCCGGTGGTGAAGGTGGTCCGCGTCGGCGGTCATCATCTTCCCGTTCCCCGTTTCCGTCGCGTCGCGTCGGCGGATGACGCCGCGGATCGTGCGCCGCAGGATCGCGAGCGAGGTGTCGAAGATCGGTACGCCCATCGCGAGTATCGGTACGCCGATCGAGACGAGGAACGAGTTCTGGGTCTGCGAGACGAGCGGCAGAATCGCGAGCGTGAAGCCGATGAACATCGAGCCGGTGTCGCCGAGGAAGACCGAGGCGGGGTTGTAGTTGTAGCGGAGAAAGCCGACGAGTCCGCCCGCGAAGGCGAAGTAGAAGAGCGCGTCGCCGGGGGCGCCGACGATGAAGAGCGAGCCCGCCATTCCGAGCGTCGCGATGAGCGCGAGCCCCGAGGCGAGGCCGTCGAGGCCGTCGATCAGGTTGAAGGCGTTGACGGCGCCCGCGATCCAGAAGACGGTCAGTACGGCGTCCGCCCAGACGGGAAGTGCGGGGATGAGCCGAGAGAAGCCAATGTCGCACCACCACCAGGCGGCGAACGCGATCGCGAGCTGGACGACGAGTTTTAATTTCGCGTTCAGGTTCCAGCGGTCGTCGGCGAGGCCGAGAAGCGCGATGAGCGTCGCGAGAAGAGTGTATTTCCAATAGAGGAACGAATCGATGCCGGACGCGTGAAGACCGGGACGGCCGGTGATTGCGATTAACGCCGAGTAGGAGCCGAGGACGCCGAGGACGAGCGCGATTCCGCCGCCGCGGGGAATCGGGACTTTGTTGATCCGCCGCGGGTCGGGCTTGTCGACCATGCCGAGGCGGCGGTTCGTTTCGCGGACGATCGGCGTCAGAACGAGCGTCGCGGCGAGCGCGGAGAAAAACGCCGCGAGAAACGGCAGGGATTTTTCGAAGATCGTTTCAATCATTTTGCAATCGGGCCTTTTTCGCTCTCGATGAACGCCTTGATTTTTTCGTCGTCGGCGGTCGAGGAGTTGACGGTGATCATGACCCAGCGGTCGATGCGGTTTAAGATCGAGCGGTCGAAGATGTCGACGAGGATGCGCGCGGTGTGCGAGCAGGTCCGGAACGACTCCTGGTTGAAGAAGGTGTACGCGAAGCCGAGCGGCCGGGAATCGCCTTTTTCGAGCGTGATGAAGCGCCAGGCGCCGCCGTCGACTTTCACGGTCCGCGGCTTCGTCATCTGGAAGCCCTGCGACGGGAGGCAGAGCTCCGGGCGGTGGATCGAGCTTTTCGAGCGCCCGCCGATCACGACCGAAACCTGGAACCATTCGCCTTCGGAATCGGTGTAAATCCGCTTGAGCATCTTCGTGTCTTCGGGAAGAACGTTCAGCTCCGCCTCGCTCATCGCGATTTCCGTCGACTCGTAGCCCTCGACCTCCCGGAGCGATACGGGCGGCGCCTCGGTGAGGACCGGCTCCATCGTGACGGACTGGAAGAGCATGACGGGGAGGAGGAGAAGAAGGAAAAACGAAAAGTGAAAAAGGAAAAAGTGAGGACGTGGAGTTGAAGTTGTAGTTGAAGTTGCAGTTGTAGGGGCGGAAGGGGCGTCGGCTGGAGGCGTTTCGGAGTTGCCGATTTTCAAGCTTTCGATCGCGCCGCCGAGGGCGAGCATGAGGGCGATTGCGACGAGGAAGACGACGTAGCCCGAGTAGTCGTGGTAGAATCCGAGCGCGAAGTCGGGCGAGCAGTAGTTCGCGACGAGGCAGATCGTGAGAATCCGCATCACGTTACCGAGAATCGCGAGCGGAACGGAAGTCGAGAAAAGAAGTGCGCGCTTGAGCCAGGTCTTTTGACTTAAGTAGGCGTAGCCCGCCGTAAGCGCCATCAGCGCGAAGATCGAGCGGAGACCGCTGCAGGGGGCGGCGACGTCGATCTGGAAGCCGTTCGCGCCCTGGATCATCGTCCCCGAGCGATAGACTTCGGCGCCGATCGCCTTCATTATCGCGTAGGCCGTACCGGTCGTGAAGAGCCGGAGATGAACGGTGACGACGTCGAGGAAGGTGTTGAGCGGAATGAGAAAGAGGAGAAAGAGGCACGGGAAGAGCACGGCCTTCGCGGTCCGGCGGCCGAAGAGCGCCCAGACGGAAGTCAGGAGAAGAAAGACGAGAGCCACGATCTCGAAGCGGATCTGCAGCCCGCGGACACCGAGAAAGCCGAGCGCGAGGAAGGGGACCATCGCGGCGAGACCGCCCCACGACGGCGCGCCGATCGAATCGAATATCTTCTTCCGCTCGATGTAGACGACGTAGAGCGAGAAGACGGGGACGTACCAGCCGAACGACATGTCTTCGAGTTCGTCCTGGAAGAGCCCCGGGAGGCGGGTGAAAAGGAGCGTATGAAAACCGATCGCGAGCGAGCCGAGCGCGATCGCGAAGGCGGCGAATCGCCATTTCAGTGAAGCATCAACTATGTTACATTTGTCCATCTCTCGCATTTTATCAAATATCTGCGAAACGGTGAAGTGCGGCAATGGATCGACACTAACCAGAGCGCTTGACGCGATCAAGCGCAATGCGGTAAACTATACCGTTCTTTTGAAGGAAGGCATATTGAAATGAAAGAAATCGGAGTAGCCATTCTTGGCTTCGGCACGGTCGGCGCGGGTGTCGCCGACGGGCTTCTCAAGCACCGTGACGTCATGGCGAAGCGCCTCGGCGTCGATATCGTTTTGAGGAAGATCGCGGATCTCGATATCACCACCGACCGCGGCATCAAGGTTCCCGCCGGCATCCTCACCACCGACGCCCCCGCGGCGATCGTCGACCCCTCGGTGCAGATCGTCGTCGAGACTATCGGCGGCACCGGTATCGCGAAGAAATTCGTCCTCGACGCGCTCAATGCGAAGAAGTGCGTCGTCACCGCCAACAAGAAGCTCCTCGCCGAATACGGAAAGGAGATCTTCGACACCGCGAAGGCGAACGGCGTCGACATCTATTTCGGCGCCTCGGTCGGCGGCGGCATCCCGATCATCCGCGTCCTCCGCGAGGGCCTCGCCGGTAACGACATCGAGTCGATCCACGGCATCCTGAACGGCACCTGCAACTACATCCTGACCCGCATGGAGAACGAGGGTCTCCCGTTCGACACCGTCCTCAAGGACGCGCAGAAGCTCGGCTACGCCGAGGCGAACCCCTCGCTCGATATCGACGGCTTCGATACCGCCCACAAGGCCTGCATCCTCTCCGCGCTCGCCTTCGGCTTCCAGCCCTCCGTCGACCAGGTCCAGGTCGAGGGCATCCGCAATCTCGCGGGCGAGGACGTCAAGTACGCCGCGGACTTCGGCTACCGGATCAAGCTCCTCGCGGTCGTCGCGCGCGACGGCGACGAGGTCGAGGTCGGCGTCCACCCGACGCTCGTTCCCTTCTCGCACATGCTCTCGAACGTCAACGACGCCTTCAACGCGGCGATGGTGAAGGGCGACATGAGCGATTACACGATGTACTACGGCCGCGGCGCCGGCCGCGCCCCGACCGCCTCGACGGTCGTCGGCGATATCGGCGACATCGCGCGCAACCTCGCCCACGGCGAGACGCGCTACTCCCGCGGCGTCCCGAACTACGCCGAGGGGAAGGTCAAGCTCCGCGCCGCGGGCGAGATCAGCTCGAAGTACTATATCCGCTTCCTCCTCGAGGACAAGGCGGGCGCGTTCGGCACGATCGCGACGCTGCTCGGCAACCACGGCGTCTCGCTCGCGGCCGCCTCGCAGAAGGCCGGCTCGGTCGGCAACCAGCCCGTCCCCGTCTGCATCATGACCCACGCCGCGAAGGCGAAGGACCTCGACGCCGCGCTCAAGGAAATCGTCGCCTCGGGCGTCGTCGGCGCCCAGCCTGTCGCTCTCCGCGCGCTCTGAGCTAAATGTACTTAAAGCAACTCGACGTCGTCGGCTTCAAGAGTTTCGCCGACCGGACCCGGCTCACCTTCGACCCGGGTCTTATCGCGATTGTCGGTCCGAACGGCTGCGGCAAGTCGAACGTCTCGGACGCGATCCGCTGGGTGCTCGGCGAGCAGCGTCCGACCGCGCTCCGCTGCTCGAAGCTCGTCGACGTCGTCTTCAACGGGACGGATACGCGTAAGCCCCTCGGTCTCGCCGAGGTGTCGATCACCTTCGCCGACTGCGAAAAGGAGCTCGGGACCGACTACCACGAGGTGACGATCACCCGCAGGGTCTACCGCGACGGCTCGGGCGAATACCTTATCAACAAGCAGCCGAGCCGCCTGAAGGACGTCCAGCACCTCTTCATGGGTACGGGCATCGGGACGAGCTCGTATTCGGTCATGGCCCAGGGCCAGATCGACGCGATTCTTTCCTCGAAGCCCGAGGATCGCCGCGCGGTCTTCGAGGAGGCGGCCGGGATCACGAAGTTCAAGGCCGACCGAAAGGAGGCCCTCCGCAAGATCGAGCAGACCGAGCAGAATCTCCTCCGCGAAGCCGACGTCCTCAAGGAGATGAAGCGCCAGATCGCCTCGCTCCAGCGCCAGGTCGGGAAGGCCCAGAAGTACAAGGAGCTTCGCGACGAGCTCCGCGGGATGGATATCTACGTCTCGAAGAACCGAATTCACGACTACAACGACAAGCTCGAGCAGAACGCCGCGAACCGCGGCGAGATCGAAAAGGCGATCGCCGAGGCGACCGAGGTCGTCGTCGCCGCCGAGGCCGAGCAGCAGCGCCTCCATCAGGAAGTCCACGAACTCGAGGAGCGGCTTCAGAATCTCGCGAGCGAGGAGGCGGCCGCCGAAGGCGCCTACAACCGCGCGCGGGAGATGATCGGCGTCAACGCCCAGCGGATCGAGGAGTACAAGAGTTTCGTCCAGCGCGACGGCTTCGAGATCGACGGCCTCCGCCGCCAGCTCGAGGATATCCGGATGCAGGCCGAATCGCTCGAACAGAAGAAGCGACTCTTGATCGATTCCCTCGCGGCGGCGCAGGACGCGCTCGCCGAGGACGAGGCCGCCTTCAACGAACTTCAGACGACGATCGACGAGAAGCGGAGCGAAGTCGAGGCGAAGCGCCGCGAGGTCGCGAACACGACCCGGACGGGAACGCTCGTCGACGACGCGAAGGTCAATCGCGACGGCGCGGTCGAGACGTGGCCCGCCGGAACGAGCGTGACGACGATGATGAAGCGCGAGACGCTCATGGAGATCGTCGCCCAGGCGGAGAGCGAACTCCGCGAACTCGAGCTTTCCCACATTCCCGCCTCACAGCGGCTCACCGAGCGGCGGATCGCCGCGAGCCAGATGGAGCAGGAGCTTTCGTTCATCGACCGCCAGAGCGAATCGGCCGGCGACCGGCGCGACGAACTCGCGCGCCAGCTCGAAACGCGCGAAGAGGGAATCAGAAAATACCAGGAGTCGATCGAGCGCCTCACCGAGGAGTCGGGCGATTTTCTCGAACAGCTCGACGTTCTCAAGCAGAAGGCGGTCGACGTCCACAGCCGGATGAACGACGAGCGCGGGAACCGCGCCGGAATGCTCGAGCGCATCGCGGCCGCCGATTCCGCGGTCGCGCTGAAGCGCGCCGATCTCGACCGCGCCCGCGACTTCCGCGGCAAGCTTGAGGTCGAGGCGGCCGAGACGACGATGCGCCGCCAGAACATCTTCGAACACCTTCAGGACGAATACGGCCTCTTCGCCGACGCGGTCCTTCGCGAGCCCGATCCCGAGTGGAAGGACGGCGTCGTCCCGCCGATGGACGAGCTCGAGAAGAAAGTCGCGAAGCTCCAGGCGGACATCGCCGCGCTCGGCCCGGTCAACATGGTCGCGATCGACGAGTGCCGCGAGCTCGAAGAGCGCTACGCGCGCGAGAAGGCCCAGGAAGAGGATCTCCTCGCCGCGAAGCAGCAGATTCTCGACCTCATCAACAACCTGAACGACACTTCGGGGAACATGTTCCGGACGACGTTCGAGCGCGCGAACAAGAACTTCCAGGAGATGTTCAAGAAGCTCTTCGGCGGCGGCGAGGCGCGGCTCGTTCTCCTCGAGAACGAAGAGGATCCGCTCGAGTGCGGCATCGACATCATCGCGCGTCCGCCCGGAAAGCGCCCCCAGTCGGTGACGCTCCTTTCGGGCGGCGAACGCACGATGACCGCGGTCGCGCTCCTCTTCTCGATCTTCATGATCAAGCCCGCGCCGTTCTGCATGCTCGACGAACTCGACGCCGCGCTCGACGACGCGAACATCGGCCGCTTCGTCGAACAGCTCAAGGAGTTCCTCGTCCAGTCGCAGTTCCTGATCATCACCCACAACCAGCACACGATCGCGGGTTCCGATCTCGTCTACGGCGTCTCCCAGCAGGAGAAGGGCGTCTCGCGCATCATCTCGATGCGGCTCAGTGACCTCGGCGTCAAATCGGAGAAATGATGAAAAGGACGGCCTGGGATAAATTCGCGCTCTTCGTCGCGACCGGCTTCGGACTCGGCTTCATCGCCCCGTTCGCGCCCGGAACCTTCGGCTCGGCGCCCGGCGTCGCGCTCGCGTACGCGGTCGCGGCGCTCCCGCTCGCGATTCAGATTCCAGCGTGCCTCGGCTTCACGCTCCTCGCGATCCCGTTCTGCGACCGCGCGGAGAAGCTCCTCGCGATCAAGGACGACGGCCGGATCACCGCCGACGAGTGGATGCTCTACCCGATCTCCTTCATCGGCCTCCCGATTCTCGACCTCCCTTGGTGGTCGATGATCGTCTTCTTCGCGGTCGTCCGCTTCGTCGACATCGTGAAGCCCTGGCCGTGCCGCGGGCTTCAGGCGATTCCCGGCGGCCGCGGGATTGTGATCGACGACTTTTTCGCGAACATCTATTCGCTCGGGATCAACTGGGCGATCTACCTCGCTTTCTTCAAATGATCGACCACATTCTCCGCGTAACCGACCCGTGCAAGCCGCTCGAGTTCGACCTCTCGCGCCCGCTCGAAATCGAGGTCGGCTGCGGGAAGGGCCAGTTCCTCACCCACCGCGCGAAGGAGCACCCGGAGTGCGACTTCCTCGGAATCGAGCGGATGCTCGAGCGCGTGCGGCTCTTCGACGGGAAGTGCCGCCGCGGCGCGATCGACAACGCGCGGATCCTCCGGCTCGAGGCGCTCTACACTTTCCACTATCTCCTCCCCGACCACCACGCGCGGACGGTCTACGTCTTCTTCCCCGATCCGTGGCCGAAGAAGAAGCATCACTCGCACCGTCTCTTCGGGCCGCTCTTTCTGAACGCGCTCTGGAAGCGCCTTGAAATCGGCGGAAAGATCGAGTTCGCGACCGACCATAAGGAATATTTCGAAACGGTCCTCGAATGCTTCGCCGAAGACGCGAAGCGCGAAGGCGGAGCGCGTTTCGAGCGCGTCGAGCCGATGCCGCGCCCCGAGACCGTCTGGACCGAGTTCGAGACGATGTTCCGTAAGCAGGGCCTTCCGATCTACTCCGCCGCGTGGAAAGCGCTTCCGGTCGCGGACGCGCCGCTCGAACCGCTTAAGATCCCACCTGAGGCCGAGCCGCGCGAGGGAATCAAGCGCCGCTACGAGACGATCGATCTCGCCTGAGCGTCGGCGCCTGACGGGTAGGACGGGCAACCGGAGATTTTTGTATAATCTCCGGCATGAAAATTCTCAAGTCTTTGGTTAGCGTTCTTCCCGCGCTCGTCTTCATGACCGCGTCCGCGGGGGAAGGAGTGAAGTACCGCGGCATCTTTGTCAACGACGAGGACTGGTCGCTGCGGCCGTGGGCGATCAAGCACTACGGCAAGTCACAGCAGATCGGCGAGCGCGCGTACGGCGAAATCTTCAAGGTGATGAAGGCTGACGGGCTTAACCTCCTCTGGCCCGCGATGCACGAGGGCGGCTACGAGTTTTCGTCGCGCCCCGAGAATCTCGCGCTCGCGAAGGCGAACGGGATCACGATCGGAACTTCGCACTGCGAGCCGATGCTGCGCAACAACTGCTACCTCTCGAAGGCCGACAAGGCGAAGTGGAGCTGGCTCAAGAACCCAGAGTTCCTGAAGGAGTACTGGGGCGAAGGCGTCCGCCGCGGCGCGGACCAGGATATACTTTGGACGATCGGCATGCGCGGAATCCACGACGGGAAGATGCCCGACGGCAAGTCGACCGACGAGAAGAAGAAAATCCTTGAAGAGGTTTTTGCGGCGCAGATCGAGCTTCTTAATCAAGGAATCGACGAATCGACGGATCGACGAATCCAGACGCTCTTCTGCCCGTACAAGGAAGTGCTTCCGATCTACAATCGCGGGCTGACCGTTCCGAAGGGGACGACGATCATGTGGACGAACGACAACTTCGGCTACATCCGCCGGCTCGGCGGCCCGCAGCAGGAAGGTTACGGCGGCGGCATCTACTGGCACGTTTCGTATCACGGAAGCCCGCACGGCTACATCCATCTTTGCACGACGCCGCCGGCGTTCATGTGGTACGAGCTCGCGCAGAAGTGCTGGAACAACGGCGTCCGCGACGTCTGGATGGTGAACGCGGGCGATGTCTTCCAGGCCGAGATCCTCCTCGACGCGTACGGTCGTATCGCGGCGGATCCGGAGAAGTGGACGGCGAACGCGGAACGCGAATTGCTCGCGCTGTTCGCGAGCGAAAAACTAAAAGTGAAAAGCGAGAAAGTGAACGAGGTCGTAGATCATCTCGAGGAATATTACAATCTCGGCTTCAACCGCAAGCCGGAACACATGTGCGTCCAGTGGACGACGAACCTTCCCGCGAGCGTGAAGAGCGATCTTCTCGGGCGCTACCACGCGCTTCTCGATGCTGACGTCGCGCTCGAGGCGTCGCTCGACGAGGCGCTCCGCGACGAATACTTCCGGCTCGTCGGTTTTCAGGCGCGCTTTCTCGCGTACGCGGGCATCATCCATCTCGAAGGGAAGGACAAGGCCTACGCCGAGTCGATTCTCGCGCCGCTTCACGAACGCTGGAACCGGCTCGACGGCGGCAAGTGGTCCGGCTTCTGGTGCGACACTATCGACGAACGCGGCGGGAAGCGCCAGCCGACGACTTCGAACCGCTGGAGCTCGCAGATGCAGTGGGCGTGGAACGAACCGGCGGATCCGTGGAAGGCGGAAAAGGGCGTTCCTCGGGCGCTATATCCCGCGACCGCATACCGCTCCGATGTCGCGGAGCCGGAATGGCTCGGGGAGGCGGAAAGTGAAAAAGTAAAAGTGATAAGTGAAAAGTGCAATGGAGGCGAGTGGACGCGGGTGAAGGGGCTCGGGACTTCCGGGAACGCGTACGCGCTCTTGCCGGTGAAGCCCGGCGTCGGCGTCGGCGCCTCGCTCTCATTTTCACTATCGGCCGCCGACAAATCGACGAATCGACGAATCGATGAATCGAGAAATCTGATTCTCCAGTTCCTTCCCGATTACGCGCTCTGGCCGGGGCTCAAGCTCGGCGTAAACGTCGTCTTCACGGTGGACGAGAAGGAGACCGAGCCGGTTTACGTCGCGGTCCCGAAGTCCGACTCGAATCTCGGCGAACACGATCAGATACGCAATCAGGCGGTGCAGGATAATTTCATCCGCGTCGAGCTCCCGATTCCCGCGGACGCGAGTACGGTGAAGATCGTCGCGACGGACGCGGGCGTCGTCATCGACCGCGTCGGCGTCAGATGAGGCGAAAACCAAGTCGCGCCATCGCTCGCGTTTCCGCCGCTACTTGTTTTTTCATAAGGGATTTAGTATAATTCCAATCGTGAAAAACAATACTTCCGAGCCTAAGTTCTCGCGCATTCTCCTGAAGCTTTCAGGGGAGGCGCTCGGTAATCGCGAAACCGGCGAATGCCTCGACCAGAAGAACCTCGCGTTCATGGCCGAGCGGGTCAAAAAAGTCCGCGAGATGGGCGTCGAGGTCGGTATCGTCCTCGGCGGCGGCAATATCTTCCGCGGCCTCACCGGCGCAGGGAAGGGCGTCGACCGCTGTCTCGGCGATTCGATGGGAATGCTCGCGACCGTGATCAACGGCCTCGCGATGAAGAACGCGCTCGAGACGATCGGCGTCGACGCGCGCGTCATGACCGCGATGGAAATCGCTAAAATCGCGGAGCCGTTCGACCAGCGCAAGGCGCTCGCCCATTTCGCGAAAGGGCGCGTCGTCATCTTCGCGGGCGGCACCGGGAACCCGTATTTCTCGACCGATTCGGCGGCCGCGCTCCGCGCCTGCGAAATCGGCGCCGACGCGCTTCTCAAGGCGACGAATGTCGACGGCGTCTACACGGCCGACCCGAAGAAGGACCCGACCGCAACGAAGTACGATTCGCTCTCGTATTCGACCGCGCTCGAGAAGCGGCTTAAAGTCATGGACTCCGCCGCGTTCGCGCTTTGCATGGATAACTCGATTCCGATCGTCGTCTTCGATTTCTTCGACGGCGACGCGCTCGAGAAACTCATGGCCGGCGAAAAGGTCGGTACGATCGTCAGCTGAAAAACGAAACATTTAAGAAAGGCAAAATAAAATGGAAACCGTTTCCGAAGTCCTCAAGGACGCCAACGACAAAATCGCGAAGAGCTTCGAAACCCTCAAGAACCAGTTCGCGGGTCTCCGCACCGGCAAGGCCAACCCCGCGATGGTCGATCAAATCAAGGTCGAGTACTACGGCTGCCCGACGCCGATCAAGAACCTCGGTACGATCTCGACCCCGGAGCCGCGCCAGATCAAGATCACTCCGTTCGACCCGACCGTCCTCGCCGAAATGAACAAGGCGATTCTCGCCGCGAACCTCGGCGTCACCCCGCAGACCGACGGCAAGGTCCTCCGCATCACCGTCCCCGAGCTCAACGAGCAGCGCCGCAAGGAAATCGTCAAGGTCGCGAAGACGACCGCCGAGGCCCAGAAGGTCGCTATGCGCAACGTCCGCCGCGACGCGAACGACGCCGCGAAGAAGCTCGAGAAGGACAAGAAGATCTCCGAGGACGACCTCAAGTCCGCGCTCGAGAAGATCCAGAAGGCGACCGACGACGGAATCGCGAAGATCGACGCCGAGCTCAAGGCCAAGGAGGCCGAGGTGATGGCGGTCTGAGAGATAAGAGATAAGAGAGTAGAGATAAGAGAGTAGAGAGTAGATTCAAGTACTGCGGCAAATAATTTATAAAGAAGGGAGCGAAAGATGGCAGAAGAAAAAGCGAATCCGCTCAGCGCGGTGAAACCCCCGGTCGCGAACCCGCTCAGCGCGGCGAAGCCCGCGGCCGCCGGCGCGACTCACGCCGCGACGCTTAAACTCAAGCCCGTGATCCGCAAGCCCGGCGCGACTTCGCCCGCGGCGCTGCGCATCCCGACCGCGAAACCCGCGGCAGCTCCCGCGCCCGCAGCCCCGGCGGCGCCCGCCCCCGTGAAGCCTGCGGCTCCTGCCGCGCCCGTCGCGCTCGAGCAGCTCAAGACGGTCACGCAGAAGCTGAAGGGCGTCACCCAGCAGATTCCGCAGCAGGCGATTCTTCACAAGACCGGCATCATCGCCGACCAGGCGCTCACCGACGCGCAGAAGCAGGCTTCGAAGGCCCGTACCGCGCGTATCTCGCTCTCTGACGCGATGGGCGTAGCCCCGGTCAAGAACGAAGCTGCGCCGATGAAGACGATCCGCATCAAGCGCCCCGGCGATCTCGCCGCTCCCGCCGCGGCTCCTGCGGCCCCGGCCGCCGCCGCGCCCGCGTCCGAGACCTCGGTCACCCAGAAGAAGACCCTCAAGGTCGTTCGTCCGGGCGGCATCACCAAGGCGCCGACTAAGCTCGGGCTCAAGAAGCCCGCGACCGCTGCGAAACCCGCCGAGCCCGCGAAGGCCGAAGGCGGCGACGTTCCGGAAATCGCGGATATCCCCAATCTCCCGCCGGTCGCGGCCATGCCCGCCGCCCCCGCGGCGTCCGAGGCCGACGTCCCCGCTTTCGTCGGCGTTCTGAGCCTCATCGTCCAGGCCGCGGCGTGCGTCGCGATCGGACTTCTCGGTTTCTGGCTCTACAAGGATTGCGGCGCCTCGCCTTTCTAAGGCCTCGCTTCCCGTTTTCCGTTTCAGTATGAAGCGGCTCCTTTCGATCGCTCGCGCCACGGCGCAGGAGGTCCTTTCGGAGCCGCTTCAGCTTTTACTTACGGCGTTCTCGCTCGCGCTCGCCGTAGTCGCGCCCGCGCTTCATTATCATCAGTTCGGCGAGCCTTCGCGAATGGCTCGCGAAGCGGGACTTTCCGCGCTCCTCGTCGGCGGTCTCCTTTACGCCGTCTTCGGCACTGTGAAGACGATTCGCCGCGAACTCGAGACCGGTACCGCCCAGATGGCGCTCGCCCATTCGGTTTCGCGCGCGGCTTTCTTTTTCGGCAAGCTCCTCGGCGTCGGCGCGGCGCTCGCCGTATTTTTCATGACGGTCGCCGCCGCGTATCTGACGGCGGTTCGCGGAGCGGAACTCGGCGCAATCTTCGCCGAGGCCCACGGTTATGTTCCGAAGACCGATCGAACGCTTCTCGCGTTTTCGCTCGCGCCGCTCTTTCTCGCGCCGGTCGCCGCCGCGGCGCTCAATCGATTCTACCGCTTCCGCTTCGTGCCTACTGCCGCGCTTCTTGCGCTCGTCAGCGCGGTTCCCGGCGTCTTCGTCTCGCCCGACTTCAAGCTCTACTCGAGGCTCGCACTCGCGGCGATTCCGGTTTACGCCCCGCTCGTCGCGTTCCTCGCAATTTCCGGAGCGGCCGCGCTGAGATTCAAGGATCATCTCGCCGTTTCGATCTCGCTAGTCTGCGCGACACTCGCGCTGCCGTTCTTCGGTAACTACTATCTCGCCGACGCGCTCTCGAAAGGCGGCTCGATCAACACGGCTTACATTCTCGCCGCGCTCGCCGGCGCCGTGCCGATCGCGCTCGCGGCGTTCTTGGCGGGAGTACTTTCCTTTACCGACCGCGATGTCGTTTGAGTTTCGACCTCCGTCGCATTTCTCTAGCGAACGCACCGTTGAATCTCGGAACTAGATTTAGTATAATATTTCGAAGTTCAGATTCGGGATTGTAGCTCAACTGGACAGAGCGACGGTTTCCTAAACCGTAGGTTCCGGGTTCGATCCCCGGCAGTCCCACCAGTTTCAAGAAAGGCGGTCTCGAATGTCCGAAGGCGTTGGCATAGTCGAATCGAAGACGCTCGAGCTCGAACTCCCCGAGGGAGGCCTTAAGCTCGAACGCGGCGGCGTACTCAAGAAGATCGAAGTCTGCTACGAGGAGTGCGGTGCGCCGATCGCGGAAGATAATGTAATCTACATCTGCCACGCACTCACCGGCGACGCCCACGTCGCGGGAATTCGCCCGGGCGAAACCGAGCCGAGCGGGTGGTGGGAGGAGATGATCGGCCCCGGGCGGTCGATCGACACGAATCGCTTTCACATCGTCTGCGCGAACGTGCTCGGCGGCTGCAAGGGCACGACCGGGCCGATGTCGATCAATCCCGATACCGGGCGGCCCTACGGGAGCGCTTTCCCCCAGTATTCGATTTCCGACGCGGTCGATGTCTTCCGGATGCTTCTCAGGCAGCTCGGCGTAAAGCATCTCGCCGCGGTGATCGGCGGCAGCTACGGCGGACTTCAGGTCTCGGACTGGGTGACGCGCTGCCCGGACGAAATGGATCGCGCGTGCCTGATCGCGACCGCTGCATCGATGAATACCGAGGCGCTCGCCTTTGACGTAGTGGGGCGCGCCGGCATCACCGACGATCCGGCGTGGAAGGGCGGCGACTACTACGAAACCGGCGACGGACTCGGTCCGAAGAACGGGCTCGCCTCGGCGCGCCAGCTCGCTCACATTACGTATCTTTCGCGCGACCTCCTACAGTCGAAATTCCAGCGCCGTCTTCAGCAGAACTTCGTCTACGCGCCCGAAGCCGAGCGCGAGAGGCGCGACCGCGAATTCAAGACGTATTTTCAGATCGAGAGCTACCTCGACCACCAGGCGCAGAAGTTCCTGAAACGTTTCGACGCGAACAGCTATCTCCATATCACGCGCTCGATGGACCTCTTCGACGCCGGCGACCGCTATGGTTCGCTCGAAGCGGCGTTCGCGCGCGTGAAGGCGAAATGCCTCGTCGTTTCGTACGAGAACGACATTCTCTTCTCGGTCGACCAGTCGAAGGACATGGTGCGCGCGCTACTCGCGGCCGGGAAGGACGTAACCTACTGCCACCTTGAGGCGGGGACTGGCCACGATTCGTTCCTTACCGACATCGACGACCTCTCCGGGCTCATGAACGGTTTCCTTACGGACCGCGAAACGAAGGTGATGAACTGGCAGATCCGCCACTACCGCAACGTGACCGCGATGGTGCCGAAAAATTCGCGCGTCATCGACATCGGCTGCGGCGACGGAACGCTCCTAAATGTCCTCCGCAAGGAGAAGGGCGTGAAGGGCGACGGTGTCGATATCGACATCGATCCCTTCAAGGAAACGGTCGCCGACGGCCACAACGCGTTCTGGGAGAACGCCGACGAAGGTCTCGGGGTCATCCCCGACGGTCAATACGATCTCGCGGTCTGTTCCGACACGCTTCAGGAAGTGAAGAATCCGCGCGGACTTCTGAGCGAGGCCCTGCGCGTCGCAAAGAGCGTCGTCGTCACGTTCCCGAATTTCGCGAACTGGCGAATCCGCCTGACTCTCGGCCTCACCGGACGGCTCCCCGTATCGAAGGCGCTTCCGTTCCAATGGTACGATACTCCGAACATCCACTGCATCACGCTCAAGGATTTCCGCGCGCTCGCGAAAGCCGAGGGCTACGAAATCGTCGAACTGCGCGCCGAGAGCCGGCGGTTAATCGGAAAACTTCTCCTCGCTCTCGGTCTCAAGAACCTCGGCGCCGACCGCATCATCGCCCGCATCGCGAGGAAACAACCATGACCCTTCCCCAGAGAATCGCCCACATCGTAAAACACGGCCTCGCCGCGCTCCATCCCTGCGTCTACGGCGAGCTTGGCTCGCGCGGCGCGATCGAAGATATCGCGAGCGACTTAGAGAAGGAAATCGCGCTCCTCTGCCCTGATCGCGACGCGAAGAAAATTGTCGCCGAGTTCAAGTCGCGACTTCCCGAAGTCCGCCGTCTCGTCGATACCGACATCACCGCCGCCTACGAGGGCGACCCCGCGGCGTCGAGCCGGATGGAAGTCGTGATGGCGTACCCGGGTCTTTTCGCGGTGACCGTCCACCGTCTCGCCCACGAACTCTATCTTCTCAAGGTCCCGATCATTCCGCGGATCATGTCCGAGCTCGCCCACTCGAAGACGGGCATCGACATCCATCCCGGCGCGACGATCGGCGAGCGCTTCTTCATCGACCACGGGACGGGCGTCGTCATCGGCGAGACATGCGTCATCGGAAAGAATGTGAAACTCTATCAGGGCGTTACGCTCGGCGCGCTCTCCTTCGACAAGGATCCCGTGACCGGCGCGCTCGTGAAGGGCGTGAAGCGCCACCCGAACGTCGAAGACAACGTCGTTATCTACGCGGGCGCGACGATTCTCGGCGGCGCTACGACAATCGGCCACGATTCGGAAATCGGCGGCAACGTCTGGCTCCGCGCGAGCGTACCGCCGAATTCCCGGGTTTACAACCGTCCGCCCGAGCCGGTCATCAAGACGATCGCCTGAAACGAAATGACGCCGAAGAAAATCCACTTCGCGGGAATCGGCGGGGTCGGCATGGCCGCCCTCGCCGTTTTGCTTAAAGCCGAAGGTCACGCGGTTACCGGCTGCGATATCCACGCCTCGCCGCGGACGCGCTGGCTCGAATCGCTCGGGATTCCGGTCTCGATCGGCCACGCGGCGGAACACGTTAACGGCGTCGACATTCTCGTCGTCACCCCCGCGGTTCACGCGGACAATCCCGATCTCGCCGCGATGCGCGCGCGCGGCGGCGAGGTGAAGTATCGCGGCGAAGTCCTCGCCGCGCTCGTTTCGTGCACCGATTCGGTCGCGGTCTCGGGGAGTCACGGGAAGACGACGACTTCGACCTTCACCGCGAAGCTCCTCCGCGCGCTTGGCGAAAACGTCGCCTGGGCGATCGGCGGCGAAACCGGTTCCTTCCCCGTCGCCTCTGACCCCCGAATCTCCGAATCCCCGAATTCCCGTATCTCAGAATCCCCGAATCTCCGAATCTCAGAATCCCCGAATTCCCGAATCTCCGAATCCCCGAATTCCCGAATCGACGAATCGACGAATCGACGAATCGAGAAATCCTCTCCCGTCCTCGTTGTCGAAGCGGACGAATCGGACGGGACGCTCGCCGGCTACCACGCGCGAACGCTCGTCGTGACGAACTGCGAGTACGATCACCCGGATCATTTCAAGACCCGCGCGGACTACGTCGCCTGTTTCGACGCGGCGCGCCGGAACGCGGCGGACGTGATCGAAGGCGCCGCGCTCGCGCCGATTCCGGAAATGGAATCGGCCGATTGGTTCCGCGCGCTTCCCGCACACAATCGCGCGAACGCCCGGACCGCGGCCGAGGTCGCGCTTCGGCGCGGCCACGCGCTCGCGGAGATTCTCGCGGCGCTTCCAGCTATCGTCCGCGAGCTTCCAGACCGGCGCTTCGAGACGCTTGCGCCCGGCGTCGTCACCGATTACGCCCATCACCCGACCGAGATGAAATGCGCGGTCCGGATGGCGCGCGCCGCTTGCCGCGGGAAGCTGCGCGTACTTTTCCAGCCGCATCGCCATTCGCGGACGAAGGCGCTCCTCGCCGACTTCCCGGCCGCGTTCGCGGGCGCGGACGAGGTGATCCTCTGCCCGACCTACGCCGCGTTCGAGCCGCCGGTCGAAGGCGGCGATATCGCGGACCTCTATAAAATCTGCCGCGAGAGCGACGTCAACGTTTTCCTCGCGCGTTCCTGTGAAGAGGCGTGGTATCACGCGAAACTCTCGCGCGAGGAAGGGGCTCTCACGCTTCTCCTCGGCGCGGGCGATATCATCAATCTTGCGCCGCTCGTCACTTCGGACGCGCCGGTGCCGCGAAAGCGGATATGGATCGGGGCGGGCTCGAACACCTGGAAGAGCGATCTCAAGACCGGTGAAGAATACGCGCGAACGACCGGTCCCGCGGACCGCCCCGGCGCGACGCTCGGAATCCCGTGGATGGCGGGGATACCGGGGACGATCGGCGGCTGGCTCAAGATGAACGCCGGCGCGTTCGGCCATTCGATTTCCGAAGTCGTGAAGCGCGTGAAGGTCGACGGCCGCTGGCTTGACCGCTCCGAATGCGGCTTCGGCTACCGGACGAGCTCGCTCGCGGGCGAGATCCAGGACGCGGAATTCGAAGATGAGAAGGTGAGTGGTGAGAAGGTGAGTGGTGAGAAGGTGAGTGGTGAGAAGGTGAGAGGGGCGAGCGCCGAAGAGTACCTGAAGAGGCGGAAAAAATTTCCGGCGGGGACGAAGGGGAGCGTATTCAAGAATCCCGAAGGGGACTTCGCGGGGAGACTCCTTGAAGCGGCGGGCGTGAAGGGGATGCGCGTCGGCGGGGCTTATGTCTGGGACGAACACGCGAACGTCATCGTCGCCGGACCCGGTTCGCGCGCAAGCGATTTTCTCGCCCTAGCGCGGCTTATGCACGAGCGGGTGAGATTTAGGCTGGGTATCGACCTTGAACCTGAAGTATCGGGTCTTCAGGTTCGATAATGATGAATCATTCTACCGGCATGCGCATTCCGTTCGCCGGTTTCGCTTCGGGAATAGGCTCTTCTTCAAAGTAAGAAATCGGCGCGGAAATCTGCGGCGCGGGCGACGACTCGGTATTCCTGATGACGGCAGGTTTGCTGTCGGATACAGCTGGAGTCGTTTTCTTGACCGATTCCGCCTTGATCGCGTCTTCTTCAGCCTTGATGAGCTTGTCGAGATCGGAAAGGGTGTCGGCATCAGAATCTTCATCTTCTTCGGCCGCGGGAATCTGACGGGGCTTTCGAGCGGATCTCGTCTTATCCTCGTCAGCCGCTTTTAGATTACCCTCATCATCGTAACGATTTGGGTAAAGCCTTCTGAGCAGCAGCTGCTTTTCCTGTTCTTTAAGCGCTTCCTTTTCCTTCGCGAGGGCCTCGCGCTCGGCTTTCAGTTTGGCCTCGGCCTTATCAAGTCGGCGCTGAATCGATTTCTCCTTCTCGGTCGGAACGGCGTTATCGGCGTCGGCGGCAGGAAGGGGCGCGGGCTTAGCGTCGCGGGCCTCACGAGCGACCTTCGCCGCTTCATTCGCGCTCTTCACGGCTTCCTGCGCCATCTTGAGCTGCTCCTGGGCGAGTCTCGACTGCTGTTCGATAAGTTCTTTCTGCATCGCCGTAATCGAATCGGCCATCGCTTTCATCGCCGCCTCGGATTGTGACGGAGCCTGAGGTTCGCGGATGACACGCGCCTCGCGATCATGCATCGCGTACTCGATTAACCGGTCGTTGAGCTTCTGGTTCTGACTGTAGGCGATCGACATAGCGATGATGAACGCGGCAATGCCGATCGTCATCAGTACCGCGAAGAAAAGGCAAAGCTGAATCATGCGCTTGCGGGCCTTAGCCTGTTCCGCGTCGACATATTGCTGGAACGCCTTGAGGACGGGAAAATCCTCCATGCCGTCACCGGACTGGATAACGCTCACTGCACCGGACGGAATCGCGCCGTCGACCGAAGGAATATTCGATTCAGTATTCATAAGGCTATTGTATCAAATTTTCCGATGAAATCGCTACTGACATTTATTGCGCATAATATGGATTATGTCAACTACGATTATTATGCGACAATTGGCTCAGTGGCCGAGAAGCTCCATCCGCTTCGCGATGGTCGCCTCGTAACCCTGCTGGGTCGGACGGTAATACTGCTTCGGTATTCCGAGGTATTCCTGCTCGACGAAATGGTTCGCGAACGCATGAGGATACTTGTATTCGGTTACCTTCGCGGAACCGATCGCGCGGACGTGCTTGTTCTTGAGATGCTCCGGAACCGGCTGTACGGCGCCGTTCTCGACGTCGGCCATCGCTTCGCTGATCGCCATGCAGCTCGCGTTCGACTTCGGCGCGGTCGCGAGATAGGTCGTCGCCTGGGCGAGATTGAGCGCGCACTCCGGCATACCGACGAACTCCGTCGCCTGCATCGCGGCGACGGCGACCGATATCCCGCGGGGATCGGCGTTGCCGATATCCTCCGAAGCGCTGATGACGAGGCGCCGCGCGATGAATCGCGGGTCTTCGCCCGCGACCAGCATCTTCCCGAGCCAGTATATGGCCGCGTCGGGGTCGCTCCCGCGGATCGATTTGATGAAGGCGGAGATCGTGTCGTAGTGGCCGTCTTCCTTCTTGTCGTAGCGTACCTGGCGGCGCTGGACGCACTCCTGGATCACGTCGACGGTCAGATGGACGACGCCGTCCTCGCCGGGCGGCGTCGATCGCATCGCGATCTCGAGCGCTGTCAGCGCGTGGCGCGCGTCGCCGTCCGCGATGGTCGCGAGGAAATCGCGGGCCTCGAAATCGAATTCGGACGGGATGTCGCCGTACCCCTTCTCTTTATCCTTCAGCGCGCGGTCGAGGAGCGCGCCGATCGCCTCCGGCGCGAGCGCGTGAAGCTCGAAGACGAGCGAGCGGCTCGTGAGCGGTGTGTTGATGAAGAAATTCGGATTGTGCGTCGTCGCGCCGATGAGAACGATTGTCCCGTCCTCGACATACGGGAGAAGTACGTCCTGCTGCGATTTGTTGAAACGGTGGATCTCGTCGATGAAAAGGATCGTACCCGGTCCGCCGAGTTCGCCGCGCGCGCGCTCGCAGATTTTCCGGATGTCGGCGACGCCGGAGACGACGCCGGAGAGCCGCATGAAATTCCGCTTTGTCGTTCGCGCGATCACTTCGGCAAGCGTCGTCTTGCCGCATCCCGGCGGACCGTAGAAAATGACGTTCGTCAGCCGGTCGGCCTCGATCACCCTTCTCAGGAGCTTTCCTTCGCCAAGGATGTGCTCCTGGCCGACGACTTCGTCGATCGTCGTCGGGCGCATTCGCGCGGCTAACGGCTCCGTCGTCATCGCTTGAGCCCGAGGCGGGAGAAGGCGAGATCGGTCGCGACGCGCCCTTTCGGCGTCCGCTCGAGATACCCTTCCATGATCAGAAACGGCTCGTACGCCTCTTCGACCGTGTCGGCCTCTTCGCCGATAGAGACCGCGATCGTGGAAAGCCCGACCGGGCCGCCGGAGAACTTGACGCAGATCGTTTCGAGAATCCGGCGATCCATGTCGTCGAGTCCGTGAGGATCAATCTCGAGGAGCGAGAGCGAAGCTGCGGCGACCTCGCCGGTGATGAAATTCCCGGCGCGGACCTGGGCGTAATCGCGGACGCGGCGAAGGAGATTGTTCGCGATTCGCGGCGTGCCGCGGCTTCTCCGCGCGATTTCCATCGCGCCTTCGTCATCGATGTCGACGCCGAGTTTGACGGCGGAGCGCTTCACGATTTCGGCGAGATCCGCGGGTTCGTAATAATCGAGACGATTGACGAGACCGAAGCGGGCCCGAAGCGGCGACGCGATAAGCCCGAGCCGGGTTGTCGCGCCGACGAGTGTAAAGCGCGGAAGTTCGAGACGGACCGAGCGCGCGTTCGGCCCCTGATCGATCATGATGTCGATCGCGTAATCCTCCATCGCGGAATAAAGATATTCCTCGACGGTTTTCGCCATGCGGTGAATTTCGTCGATAAAGACGATATCACCGGGTTCAAGCGACGTAAGAAGACCCGCGAGATCTCCGGGCTTCGTGATAACCGGCCCGGAAGTTGTCTTCACGTGTACGCCCATCGCCTCGCCGAGAATGTAGCTGAGCGTCGTCTTGCCGAGACCGGGAGGTCCGGAGAAAAGAACATGGTCGAGCGATTCGCCGCGGGACTTCGCGGCTTCGACGGCGAGCATCAGTCGGTCGCGGACCTTCGCCTGACCGACGAAACCGTCGAAATCGACCGGCCTCAGCCGATTGTCGAACGCGGTGTTCTTCCGGTTCAGTTCGTCGCTCTGACGTTCCTGTGCCATCGCGCTCAAAACTCCGAATCAGGCGCCGGTGACGAGCCCGGTCGTCTCGGGAACGCCGAGAACGATATTCATGTTCTCGATCGCCGCGCCCGAGGCCCCCTTTCCGAGGTTGTCGAAGCGGGAAACGAGAATGACGCGATCGGCGTTACCGTAAGCCGCGACCGTCATGTCATCGCGGCCGGAAAGCCCGGCCGATGAAAGGAAGCCACCCTCATCCGTCTCGTCGAAACGGACGAGACCTGAGCGGTAATATTCGCGATAGCAATTCCTGATCGCGTCGATGCCGCCCTTCATCTGCGAAGAATGGAGCTGCACCGTCACTTCCATGCCGCTCAGATGCGGAACGACGATCGGCGAGAAGACGGGCGATTTTTCAAGCCCGCAGATCTTCACCATTTCAGGAAGGTGCTTGTGCGCCTGGCCGAGCGCGTACTGGCGGCCGCCGTCATGTAGCGGCGTCTTCGCGGTTTCGTAGTCGGCGATCATCTTCTTCCCGCCGCCGGAATAGCCGGTAAGCGAGAACGCGCAAAGCTCCGCGTCACGGCCAATGATCCCCTTCTCGACGAGCGGCGCGACGAGCGCGATGAAGCCGCTCGCGTGGCACCCCGGATTCGCGACGCGCTTCGCCTTGGCAATCCGCTCGCGGCGACCGGTAAGCTCGGGGAAGCCGTATTCCCACGCGTCGTTGACGCGGTGGGCGGTCGAAGTATCGATAACCGTGACCGCGGGATTCTCGACGAGCGCCGCCGCTTCGATCGCCGCCGCGTCGGGGAGACAGAGGAACGCGACATCGCATTCGTTCAGCGCCCGGCGGCGTGCATCCGTATCTTTACGAAGTTCTTCCGGCAGCGCGATGATTTCGATATCCTTGCGCTCGGCGAGACGCTCGCGAATCCTGAGCCCGGTCGTACCGGCGGAGCCGTCGATGAAAATCCGCTTCATTTCGCCTCAGGCCTCGTCGGTGAATTCCTCGTGATTCTCGACGGGATGGGACGGCTCGGGCGCCGGCTGCTCCCCTTCCTGGACGGGGTTGTCGCCGTCGCCGCTCTTCTCGTGCTTGTGGTGACCGCGACCGTAGCCGTAGCCATAGCCGTAGCCATACCCATAGCCGTAGCCGTGGTGCGACGAAGCCGGAGTGAACGCCGAGGAGCGCGACATTTCGACATCGTTGACGACCACGCCGAGGATGTTCGCGCCGGCCTCGGTAAGCGAACGCGAGCAGAACTGAATCGGCTTGAAGTGAGTGCGATCGGGGCAGCACATGATGATCACCGAGTCGACCTGGACGGCGAGCGACACGACGTCGCCGACGATGCCGAACGGCGGCGCGTCGACGATGACGCGGTCGTAGTTCTGGCGGGCCCATTCGAAGAAATCGGCGACGACCTGCGAACCGAAGATCGAACTCGGCGCGACGCCGTCGGGAGGAAGCGACGCTATAACGTCGAGGCCTTCGACAGAACTCTTGTTGACGAGCTTCGAGAAGTCGATCTTTCCGGCGCCGGCGTTCTGAAGCGTATGCGAGAACGAGCGCTCGGGCGTAAGTTCAAGTCCCCAGATTCGCGCGAGTCGCGGGCGGCGCATATCGAAGTCGACGTGGAGAACCTTCTTTCCGGTCTGGGCGTGGGAAATCGCGATCGACGTCGAAGTGATCGACTTGCCTTCGCCCGGCTGGGTGGAAATAACGAGGAGGCACTTCGTCATCGACTCGTAACGCGGCGAATCGAGGAGGTTGCGAAGACCGGCAACCGTTTCCGCGAACTGGGAATACTTATCCTCGACCGCGAACTTCGCGACCTGCTCGCGGCGTTTCCGGCGGACGTGAGGCAGGACCGCGAGCACCTTGAGCGCGAGGCGCCCTTCGATGTCCGCGAGATTGACGATCGTGTCTTCGAGGTTGTCGATCGCGAGCACGAACAGGAAGCCGGCGGCGAGGGACAGCGCGACACCGGCACCGAAAATGATAATCGGGTTCGGGCTTACCGGCTTCGAAGGCACGCTAGCCGGACGACCGACGCGAATGATTTCGTTGTTCGCTTCGGCGTCGAGGCGCGCCTTGTTCTCGTCAAGAATGAGCCCTTCGAGAACGCGGTTCGCGACGCCGAATTCAGCCTCGAGCTGACCGAGACCGGATTCCGCGAGAACGATGCGCTGTTCAAGCGTCGAGAGCTCGTTACGGAGTTCGTCTTGCTTGTTGCGAAGCTGAACGAGACGATTCCTCGTTTCATTGAGCATCGAGCGAGATGTCTGGAGAGCATTGTCGGCGGCGCCGAGGAAGCGCGAGCGCGCGGTATCGAGCTTGTTCGACGCGGCGACGACTTCCGGGTGGTTCTCGGTGAAATTCACAAGAAGCTGCTGATAGGCTCCGGACGCTTCCTGATAGGCGCGGTATTCGGTCGCGATTTCCTGCGCTCGCGGCGCGGACTGGGAAACCGAAGCGAAGCGCTCGGGATCCTTCTGGACGTCGGAGAGCATCTTCTCCCATTCGACGAGCTGAGTCTCCTGAGTCTCGAGAGAGAGGATGTCGCCGGTCGTTTTCTGAATCGACTGCTGGGCCGTGTCGCGGCTCGAGCGCAGATTGTCAACCTTGTTCGCCGTTCGGAAATCAAGCAGATTCTTCGCGACCTTGTCGACCTCGCGGCGTTTCTTTTCGACGTTCTGATGAATCTGGCTCACGGCCTTGTCGCAACGGAGCTTGTTCTCCTCGTCGGTGAAGGCCTCGATCGCCTCGGCGTAGGCGTTCGCGAGCGCTGCCGCGAGCTGGGGAATCTTTGACCGCATCGAGATCGAGATAATGCGCGAGTTGCGCTGAAGCTCCAGCTTCGAATCGCCGAGCGTCTTGAGAATCTCTTCATCGCTCACCGTGGACGCCGGATGATTCGAGCGGTATTCCTGAACGATTTTGGTGACGATCTTTTCCGAGCGCCAATCGCTCAACCGCGTATTGAAGATTTCCGCGTAGTTGTTGCCGAGGTCGGGCGCGGCCATATCGAGCGCGGTATTGCCGCGATTCGTCGAGTGGCGGATATCCATCGTGAATTCGCTCGTCGCCTGATAAATCGTCGGCGAGATACGGTACACCGCGAACGCGATGATAAGTCCGATCAGGAGAAATACGAAAACCGAAAGCCAACGCTGAGAGATAACCCTCAGCGCGCGACCGAAGGTAATCGTCCCGATGACCGAATTGTCATCGCCGCCCTGGGTGCCGCCGTAAGCCATGCCGCCGTACGCGACACCGCCGTATTGACGGGATGCACCGTAATACATCGGCTGCTTCCCGCCGTAATACATCGGCTGGTTTCCGCCGTAATACATCGGTTTCGACGAGCCGTAATACATCGGGCTCGACTTTCCGCCGTAATATAAGGGCTTGTCCGCCATAAATTATTCGCCTTTCGCTGGTGCCGAGGTTTCGGAATCCGATTCCGCTACGGCCGTCGCCGTTTTAGCCGGAAACGCACACGCCGCAATGGCGAGAAACGCGCCGAGGGAAATCAGAATTTCCGGTCTGAGAAAAGATGAATCGAAAAAAGTCTCTGCGATGACGACGCCGATCACCGTCGGTGCGAGAATCGCGGCCGGAACGAACGTTTTCCCGCGCAGGATGCCTATCGCGCGACGGAAATAGGTGAACAGGAGAAAACCGAGCGGAAGCGCGAGAAAGATCGCGCCGACGAGACCGCGTTCGGAAAGAAGCGTCCACCAGCCGGTCGCCGCGCTCGCGCGCGAAGGGTCGATAAACGCCCAGTCCTCCGGTGAGGCGTTGAAGCGAAGCGCAAGAGAGTAAGAACCTACGCCCGTGCCGAGCCAGGGATGATTGGACCAGATTTTGCGTGATATGGTCGAAAGCGTGGATTTGAGTGCGTCGAAGTTGGCGGGGAACCATGTACCGTCTGGAGTGAAAACCGCGAGGCGATTGTCAGCAAGTCCGTCGGGCATGAGCGCGAGCGCGAAGAGAATCGGTACGAGCGATCCGAGGACGAACGCCGCCAGGCACTTGAGCGAGCTCGCGACCCCGATCGTGATTCCGGAATAGATCGCGGAAGCGAGAAAAAGAAAAAGACCGGCGGCAAGATAAAGCGCGATCAGTGCGGACGGAGCGAAGAAGAAAAGCCCGACGGCAGTTGCGCCCATTGAAAAAGCGAGTATCGGCAGGAGGCGATTCCACTCGATTTCGAGCGCTCCGACGAGGGCGATTATCGAGCCGAGAAAATAAACGCCGAAGGCGGAACCGATGAAAACCGGGGTCGAGAAATCGCGATTCATCATCGCGATCGCGCCTTCATGGCCGAGATACGCCGCGACGGCGGCGGAAAGCGCGGCGGCGCCCGCAAGGAGCGAGGCGGTAAAGAGGAACGATATGCGAGCAGATTTGCCGAGGGAATGACGGCAACCGGTAATGACGACAGCGGCCGCGAGCGAGGCGGAGAATTCGAGTTCGCCGCTGCCGGATACGACGCCCGGGAAAATCGCGCAGGCTGGTCCTTTAAGCGACCAAAGGAACGTTTCGGCGTCGTACGCCATCGCAACGCCCGCGTTCGCCCACCTAAGACCACACGCGGCCACTATGGTCACAAGAACGTAAAGAAGCGGGTCAGTCACTATCGCGTGAGCTACCCGGCTGCGGGCGTCGTGGGGTAGTTCGCCGGCGCGACGCGACGGTTCCATCGTCAGCCATACCAGCGCGAGCGCCGAGAGCCACATCAGCGTCCGCGCCGTCCATACGGAACCGGTAAACGGGAAGAGAAAGAGCGGCGACACCGCGAGTATCGCCAGGTGTGCCGCCGCTCCGTACTTAGAGATCAGCTTTTGCACTTTAACTTATCAATAAGTCAGACGCATGCCGATCGTGCCGCGGAAGCGATCGTAATCGCTGTAATGGCCGGCTCCGGAGCCGCCCTTTTCGCAGTCCTGATACTCGGCGCGGGCGAACACGGTGAAGAAACGATTCATCACGTAGTTGACGCCGATGCGGCCGGTCCAGATGTCCTGATCGTAATCGTTCCCGCTGACGCCGACATATTCGGTATCTTCATGACGATAGGCGAAGTCGAGCGTTCCCGTGACCTTGCCGCGGACGAAGCTCTTCGCGAGGCCGGCGCTCGCCGAGTAGACCTTGGTCTGGGAGCTGTATTCACGCTCGGACGGGTGATAGTAGCTCGTACCGAGAGCCATGAAATTGAGGGTGTCGGTAATTTTCCACTTGCCGGAGAACTCGTAGACGAAGCCGTCGGAGTCCTTGGCGCCGCCGCCGTATTCGAAGCGGCTCCAGCCGGCGAGCACGCGGTACTCGATACGCTCGGTGGCACGAGTGCCGATACCGCCCATGACGGACCAGCCCTTCGAGCTCGAGGAAATGCGGTTCGAGGTTTCGCCGTTACGGTTGTGCGAGTTGTCCTGGTCATACCACTGATAGCTCGCCGCGACGATGAAATCGGTCCACTTGGAAGGAGCGTAGCCGAGTTCGCCGCCGACCGTGGTGCGCTTCCAGCCGTAGAGCGAGGCGTACTTGTCGACATCGTTGTCGTAATCGAGGAGGTAGTAGCTAGCATCGATCGCGCCGTGAACGTATTCATTGATACGGCGCTCGACGATACCGCTCGCGGTTAACTGCTTGCGATCGCGCCCGATACCGCGGCCTCCGTCGTTCGACATATCGTCGTCCTGGGCGATCTGCTGGAACTTCTCGGAGAACATCACCTTCCAGCCCTTCTCGTTCGGCATCGAATCGGCCCAGTCGAACTGGAGCTGTTCGCCGAAGCTGGAGGAATTGAGCTGGCTCGAATAGCGGTTGTAGGCGTGATATTCATACCACGCGGCACCGGCCAGCTTCCAGTTCTCGGCGAGGTACTCAGCGCCGAGACCCGGGTTCACGAGCCACTGGGACCCGTCCTTAGTCGAGTGCTTCGAGGAGTCGGGGTTCGAGTCGTAAGTGTAGGAAAGCGAGACATAAGGACGGAGCGTAAGGTGTTCGCCGATCTTGATGCCGGTCGGACGGTCCATAACTTCGGCCGAAGCGGAGGCGACGGCGGCGACGCCGAGAATCGCGAGAATCTGCTTGGAGGTCATTTTAAATCAGTCCTTTCTTTTACATGCGCTGATAAGCATACGGACCGGGTTCCGGGCTGTAGCCGCCGTCATGCGGGGTCGAGCCGCGCTTCGCGCCGCCCCAGTAAGGCTTCGACTTGTCATCCGTACGGGGAATACGATAAAGACCGTAATCTTCGGAGAACTCGGGAAGCCCGAGCGAATCGAGATTGAAGGTCGAGTCGGTGAGCATCGTATTGGAAGTCGCGAGGTCGCCGAGCATCGCGGAAATGACCTGAGGGCCGGCCATACGGAGAACGACGGCCTCCTCGGGCGCGTTACCCGCGTCGGAAGCGCCGAGCATCGGCTCGTAGGTCTTTTCCTGACCTTCGCCGAGCGCCGGCGGAATCCACTCGTTACGGGCGAGATCGGCGGTCGAAGGATCGAGCTGACCGACGAGCTTGTCGCGAAGGTCGGCGGGCGAGCCGTTCGACGCGCGGATGAACATCAGAATCGCGAAGGTGTCGCGGACGCCGGAGTTATCGGCGGTGGCGCAGCGCGTCTGGATCTTCGACACGGTATCGCTCGCGATCGAAGTGAACTTATCGTCGGTCATCGACGGGTCGGCGGCGCGGTTGTAAAGATCGGCGGCGAGGCGCTCGTTGACGATCGTAAGCGCTTCCGGCGGAACCGTCGCGAAGACCTCGGCGAGAACGGCTGTCGCGTTGTTCTTCTTCGCGGTCTTGAGCGCGGCCTCGGCGGCATTCACGTACTTCGCGGCCTTCTCCTCCTCGGAACCCGGCATCTTCGCGATAGCGGCGTTGACATCGGCGAGGAAGGAAACCTGATCGGCAGCGGAAAGCTGCGACGAAATCTCCGCCATCTTCGAGGGATTCGAAACGGCGTCGCCGATCATGCCGCGCGCATCGGCGAGAGACATCTCGGAATTCTGGGCCACCGCCACGCAGGCGATCGCCGCGACTGAGAACATCATCAGTTCTTTCATTTGGTTATCCTTTCGGGTTCCTTAATAGCTAGTTAAATTGACTTTATCAGTACCAGGTTTCGCGGGCATAGATCACGTCGCCCGCCCGGAGCGACATATCCTTGTCGATTCGACCGTCCTGACCGATCTCCTTCAAATCGATAATGTACTTCGTCTGCTTGCCGTCGCGATCGCAGCGAGTTACCTGGATATGTGTCTTGTCGGCGAACGGCTTCAATCCGCCCGCGGCCTGAAGAGCCTTCGTGACGGTCATGTCCATAGTCGAGGACATATTCACCGGACCGGGATTCGCGACTTCGCCGAGAACGTTTACCGTGCCCCAGGGGCTTACCGAACCGCTGCGGCCGTCGAACGGCGCGAAAGTCACCGTGACCATGGGCTGCTTGTAATAGACCGAATACTCTTTTACGAGTTTCGCGCGCAGCTCTTCAAGCGTCATGCCGCTGCAATCGACCGGAGTCTGGAGAAGATGAGGGAGCGTAACCTGTCCGCACTGATCGACCTGGACTTCCATTCTGACCGGCTGCTGAGCGGCCGTGGAGACGATGATAACGAGCGCGACGCCGGGCTTGACGCGCGGACCGTCGAAATACTGCGCGGCCATGGAGGCCTCGGCGTCGTCTTCCTGCCGAAACAGCCCCGAAACCGCCTCGGTAATAGTCGCGCAGCCGCCCAGATATAGGCAGCTAAGCGCTATCGACAGCGTTTGAAAGAAATATTTTCCCATAGACTTCCCGTATTTTATCATTTCCCCGCATTGTATGTCAACGCGACATTTGCCCGGCGAACAGGCGCTTTTACCGCGGAGAGTATTCCGTTCATGCGGTCTATCGCCTCGCCGATTTCCGCGCCTCCGGTAAGCGCGAGTCGAAGAACGCTCGCCTCGAACTGGGAGTATATAAGCTCGGCCGCCCGCTCGATCGAAAGGTCGGCGCGGTATTCGCCGCGCGCGACGGCTTCCTCGAGAAGCGAGACGAGTATCCGCTTCATACCCGCCGTATGGCGCTTCACCTTATCGATCGGAATCGACCCGCTGCGCCGATACGACGTCAGCACGTCCGCGATCACGCAGACGAAATCGCGGTTTTCGAAAAGCATCGCGAAAACCGCCGCGCAGATTTCGCGAAGCTTCGTATCGACCGATTCGTGCGACCGCATCGTCTCGATGTGCTTTATCGCGATGCGGCTTGTGACTTCATCGATCGCGGCGTTGAAAATTTCGCGCTTGTCCTTGAAATATGTGTAGAGTAGCGTTCGCGAGATTCCGCTCTTCGCGGCGATCATGCCGAAATTCGTCTCGGAAAAACCGAACCGGGCGAAAAGCTTCACGCTCTCCGCGACGATCCGGCGTTTTCTTTCGTCATGATTTACGGGTCTCGGCATTCGCTCGTCCGTCGATATTTCAGAACGAATAGTTGAGCGTCGCCGAAGCGAGGTGACTGAAGCCGTTATGACACGAGAAGTACTTCCGGCTTTCGTTGCCGTTCTGATCCGTCGTCTTGATCCAGTAGTGCTGGTTGTTCATGCGGATGAAACTGTAGCCGAGATCGAGCCGGAGATTGTCTAGGAGCATGATGCCGGTACCGATGCCGATGATGTGGCGGTCACCCGCGGGAAGCATCGTCGAAGCGCGGCTCTTGCGGCTCGGATCCTCGTCGTAGGTGTAGCCGATGCGACCCGAAAGCCAGTCGGTGAAATCGTATTCCATACCGAAACCGACGCGTACGGTGTCGCGCCAGTGGAGCGGCAGCGAGTAGCCGTAGCCTCCGCCGATTCTGAAGCCGATGTTCTTGACCGAGGACCAGCGGGTGTAGGTGAACGAAGTGCCGACGCGGTAACGTTCGGTCACGTTGTAGTTAGCGCCGATGGTAATCGATTCCGGCAGACGCAGACGGGCGCTCGCGCGCTGATACGTATGCTGCTTGACCTTCGTCTCCTGTCCCTGCGCGGCGGCGAGTTTCTGCTGAAGCTGCGTGGTCGCGGTGGACGCGGCCTGCTGGCCGGCCTGGGTCGCCGCCTGCTGCGCGACGGCCTGACCGTACGGCAGATACTGCTGGTACGCCTTGCTCGCGTATTCGTTCGCGATGCCCTGGACGTACGCGTTGACCGCGGATTGATTGACGGTGATATTCGGGGTTCCGCCGACGTAACCGTTCAACTTGAAATCGCCGGAGATTTTGTGGCGGATCTGTGAACGATATACTAGACCGATCGAAAGATCCTCGGTAGGCTTCACCGTCGTCGCGGCCATCCAGCCCGCGCCCCAGTCCTCGCCCTTGAGTTTCGTGTCGAGATGATAGGCGTCGGTGATCGAGGCGGTGTAGAGACCGTTCTCACCGACCTGGGTATAGGTGTCGCCGGAATAAGGCTGCTTGTGGTTCTTGAACTGAATCCAGCTGATGCGCGGACCGGCCGCGACCGACCACCAGTCGGTGATTTTGTATGAAAGCGTCGGGTTGAGCGTGATCTGGGAAAGCGTCGTCTGCTGGGTATCCCCCGCGAGGTCCCAGTTGCGCGCGTACTTCGAGCCGAGGCCGAACTCGGTGTAGTTACCCCAGCTGAAGGCAAGATCCCACCAGAGCGGAATCGTGACGTAGAAATGCGGAACCGTGAACCAGCCGGGGTTCATGCGGTCCTGCGACTTGTGATCGACCTGGACATCGCAATAAGGATTGATGAAAGTGGCGCCGACCGCGACCTGGATGTTCGTCGTGAAGGCGACATTCGCGGGGTTGTGATAGGCGGCCGACGCGTCGGACGCATCGCCGATCACCGCGCCGCCCATGGCGTTACCGCGCGCTGATCCTTCGTAAATACCGAAACCGGCGCCGAATGAGATTTCGGCGACGGCGAATATCGCGGCGATCGACAGCAGCTTTTTCATTTTGACACTTTCCTTCTTTTTGTCAAGAACGCCGGTTATGATACCATAATCCCGCCTGGCTGGCAAGGGCAACACGGAAAATTATCACGAATCGGGCTCGATCACGATATCGCCGTGACCGTCGAACCAGCCGCTTCCCTTGAGCTCCAGCTCGAGAACCGCCTTGTCCTCGCCCGGGAAACGGCAGCGCCAGCTCTTCCCGCCGAAATCAAGCTGCTCCCCTTCCGCCCCGCCGCGGAAGCGGACCTTGCGGAATTTCGTTCCGCCCGCCGCCTCCTTGAACGTCACTTTGTAAATCCCGCCGACCTTCGCGACGGAAGACGCGTCGAGAAACGCGCGCTGCCAGCGCGGTCGATTGTCGCGTTTAGTCCAGCGCATCTCCTTTAAGGCGACCGGCCGCGTATAGTAGTCGCGCATGTTCCTCATCCCCTGCGCGATCGTCGAGCGCGGGTCGAGCGCGATCCCGTCCTCGAGCGGCTTGATCGCCTTCCCGACCGGCTCCTCGGCGTCGAGCTTGTCGAGCTCGCGCTTGAAGACGAGCGCGTAGAGCATCTGCTTCTGGTTGGGGAGGAGCGCGGGCTTTTCGATGACCTTCTCGAACTTGTCGCCCTGCTGGCCCTTCGCGAAATCGAAATAGTTGAACGAGTACTTGAGCGCCCAGCCGTCGAGATCAAGCGGGTCCGCCGCCTTCATCTCGGCGACGATCGACTTGACCGAATTCTGGTACGCGGGAATCGCGCGCTCCGAGTAAGTCGAAAGGACCGGGTCGAGGAGCGGCGAGAGCGCCTTCCCGAGCGCCGCCGCCTTGAGCTCGCCGTCGCTGTAGCCGGTCGCGACCGCGCGCCGCGGGCCGGACGGCATCGCGCGCGCCGATTTAAGCGCGACGTCGCGATCGACGCGCATCTTCGCCGTCCTGACGACGAGCGGGCCGAGCTTCTGAAACTCGACGAGCGGCACGTTCTCGCGCTGGAAGATCGGCCGCCCTTCGCCGTCGCGGTAGATGAGCGCCGGGTAGGAATAGATTTCGCAAGGGAGCTTCCCGAGCGCGTTCACCTCCTCGCTCTTCAGTCCGCTCGGCCGGTCGTAAAGTGCCCACTCGACATCGCCGCTCGTCGCCTGGGCGACGAGCCGGAACTGCTCCTTGTACTTGTCGGAGTCCTTCATCCAACCGGTCCCGATACAGAGGATGATCGAGTCCTTCGACCCCTTCGCGACCTCGGCGTACGGCTTCACGTCGTTCGCGAACGACGCGAAAGAAAGGAAAAAGGAAAGAGGGAAAAGGAAAAACAAAGGAAGATCAATTTTCATCGCCGGCCCCCTTCGTGAAAACGAGAATGTTGCGGAGATGGAAGAAATCCTCGCCGTCGGAAATCCGCTCGACCTTGATCCACTTCGCCTTCTTCCCCTCGGCGTCGACGCGCCATTCCTTCGGCGTGTCTTCGCTCTCGGCGACCGGGAAGTAGGTCGCGCCGTCGACCGAGCGCGAGATCTTCATGTGCTTCGAGCGATGCTCGTTGCCCGAGTTCTTGACGATCAGCACGGTCGAGACATCGACCGCCTCCGGGAGCTCGACGATCGCCCAGTTCGTCGTCTCCTTGTCGGTGTGGAACTGGCCGGCTGCGTCGCGGAGGACGTTACGGTGATCGATCGGATGGTCGTACGAACAGGTCGTCGAGAGTGAAAGAAGGCCCTTGTCCGAAACGAGCGTCTCGCCCTCGGGAATCGGAATCTTCCGACCCGGGTCGGAGCCGTTCGCGAGTCCCTGCTTCTCGGCGAGATCGGTGAGCGCGTTCACCGCGAGCGCGCTCCGCGCCTTCTCGGCGGCGACGATCGCGTTCGCGAACATCTTCCTGAGTTCGTTCTTGTCGGGCGTCGCGGCGCGTTTCTTCTTCTTCGGCGCCGCGTCGTCGTCCCCGGCGTTCTCGAGCGCGTTCTTGAACGCCTCCGCGAAAATCTCGTCCTTCCCGGTCGCGACGTATTTCGCGATCGACCATTCGAGGAGCTGACCGAACGCGGCGGAATTCGCGCCCGCCATGTACGCGCCGAAAAGCTTCGCGACGAAATCGGCCTCGCCGTCCGACCCGACCGCGGCGACGTGTTCGTCAAGGAGCTCGGCGAGTTTCTTTTCGGCCCAGGTCGAGGGCGTGTTCGCGATCGCGCGGTGGATCGCGAGGAGCCATTTCGCCTGCTGCTCCGGCGCGAGCGCCGACATCAGTTTCGCGTTGTACGGCCGCATCAGATACGCGAAGGCGAAACCATGCTCGCGGTAGTACGGCAGGAGAAACTTCGCGTGTTTCGCGAGCGCCTTCGGCTTCGCGGCGATCGAATCGAGGTACTCGCGCTGGACGTACCAGTTATGCGGCCAGGCCTGGGCGAGGCGAAAGGCCGCCTCGTCGACGCCGGCGCGCGCGAAGGCGCGGACGACGACGCAGCGGTCGACCGCGCGGTCGTCCCTGAACGCCGCCTCCATAAGCCGCGTCATCGTCGGCGCCGTCCCCGGGAAGATCCAGTTGTGCGGGCCGCCGTCCGGACCGCCGAAGCCGCCCTGCCACTTCCCGCGCTCGAGCCGGAAGCCGTACGCGCAGTGGCCCGGCTGGCCGACCGTGTAGGCGGGGATGCCGTGCGCCGCCGCCGCGTGGGCGCCGGTGTGGCTCAGGGAGCCGCAGACTCCGCCGTGAATCACCGTCGCCTCGGCGTCGCCCATCCACGCCGGCGCCTGCACGGCGTAGAGCGGTCCCTGGACCGTCATGCCGAACATGCTCGTATCGAGATATTTCGCCGCCCAGCACGCCTGACCGTAAGCGTCCCACGGGAGGTTGATCCGCTTCTGGAGCCAGAAGAGCGATTCGTCGTCCCAGCTGTTCCCGACGACGAAGCGTATCTCCCACGGGCGAAGATTCGCGAAGTTCGGGTGGAGGAGCCCCGACTTCGCCGACTCCTTGTAGAACCAGTAGCGCCAGACCGGGTCGCACCTGAGCCCGTTTCCTTTCGGCATCGTCTCGTGGTACTGGAGTTTCGCGCTCTGCGGCCCCGCGCCCCACGTCGCGCCGATGCCGGCGGCGAGGCGCTTGTCGAAGTCGGGGCTCTTAAAGTCCGTCGCCCAGATGTCCGCCATGACGCGGATTCCGACCGCATTCGTCGGGACGAGCCCCGCGCCCGCGTAAAGCCGCATGAACTCGACGTCGCGAAGGAACTCTTTGAGGAAGTTCCCGTATTTCGGGTCCTTGCCCGCGAGCTCCTCGAGATTCTCCGCCCCCGCCGTCTCGACGGCGTCGAGCGCGAGCGCGGCGCGGACGAAGTCGCGGTCCTTGAGGAGCGTCTTCAGATCTTTCGACTTCTTCGGGTCGATCGCGCCGTGAAGCCGGCGAAGCGTCTCGTCCGCGACGAACGACGCGACGCCGAACTTCGCTTCGACCGGAATCTTCACCGCGTCGGCCGCGGCGGGGACCGAATCCGCGAGCGCGAACTCGGCCTCGTTCTGACTGAGCGGCCGCGCGCTCGCGGGCGGCGGCCCCTTCTTCGCCGACATTCCCTTCTTCTCACCCGTCTTCGCGAACGCGCCGAGCGCCGCGAGAACGGCGAGCGCGACAGATATCGATTTTCTCATCTTCTTTTAAATCGTTCTTCGTCCCTTAATCAAACCGATATGTCTGACCAGGCTCAGGCGCAACGGCTTTCGGAACCCCGAGGTCGCCGAGGAGCTCGACCATCGCCGACACCTTCTCGGGCTCACCGTGAACCGCGAACGCCATGCGGACGTTGTCCTTCACTTCGCGGATCCAATCCGAAAGTCCCTTGCGGTCGGCGTGGGCGGAGAGCGCGTTGATGACCTCGACCTGGGCGCGGAGCGGAACCTCCTCGCCGAGGACCTTGATCGGGTCGCGCTTTTCGACAACACGACGGCCGAGAGTGTTCTCGGCCTGGAATCCGACGATCAGGATTATGTTGTCGGGGTCGGAAACGCAGTTCTTGAGATGGTGGAGGACCCGCCCGCCTTCGCACATTCCGCTCGCGGCGATGATGATCATCGGTCCCGGCGCGCCGTTGAGCGCCATCGATTCTTCGGGCGTGCCGACGAACGTCATTCCCGGGTACTCGAGAGGATCGCGCCCGGACTCAAGCATCTTCCGCGCTTCGTCGTTGTAGACCTCGCGATGCTTCGCGTAGATCGCGGTCGCTTTCTGCGAGAGAGGCGAATCGATGTATACTTTCACCTCGCGCGGAACCTTGTTCTTCTCCCGAAGGCGGTTCAGGTACCAGATGATCTGCTGGGTGCGGCCGACAGAGAACGCGGGGATGAGAAGCTTCGAATTGTGGCGGTCTATGTACTTCAAATACTTCTCGAGCCGGAGTTCGACGTCGTCGGCGCTCGGATGGAAGCGGTCGGCGTAGGTCGACTCGACGAGCAGGATGTCCGCGCCGGAGGGATACTCGAAGTGACGCAGTATCGGCTGATCCGGCTGACCGAGGTCGCCCGAAAAGAGAAGACGGTGGTTCTTCCCGTGATCGGCCTTGATGTCGAGCTGAACGAGCGCCGAGCCGAGGATGTGGCCTGCGTTGAAAAACTCGAGCGTAATGCCGCGCGCGATTTCGCGCGGTTCGTGAAGGTGGGTCGGGACGAAAAGCGGCATCAGCGCGTCGACGTCCGATTCTTCGTAAAGCGGCTCGAAGAGCGCCTTTCCGTCGCGCTTGCGGCGCTTGTTGATGTACTCGAGGTCGCGCTTCTGGAGAAAGCACGAATCGCGGAGCATCACGTCGCATAGGTCGGTCGTCGACTGGCGCGCGAAGACCTTGCCGCGAAAGCCCTGACGGACGAGCTGCGGCAGGTTCCCGGAGTGGTCGATATGCGCGTGGGAGAGAATGACGAAATCGATCGTCTTCGGATCGACCGGCAGATTCCGGTTTTTCTCGAAGGCCTCCTTGCGGTGGCCCTGGTAAAGACCGCAGTCGAGAAGGATGCGCTTCCCGTTCGCCTCGACGAGATGCATCGATCCCGTCGTTGTCTGAGCCGCTCCGTAGAATGTGATTTTCATGCCACGATTATAACACAAATATTCCGGCAGTGAAATCTGAAGTTCGTTTCTGGGGCCAGGCGGAAACCTGTTGATAACTCAAATGGGGACAGACCATCGCATGACATGAAACATGAAGCATTGCGGAATTGGAAGCTTTTGCGGTCGCGCGTTCGCGCGACCTTAGCGAGCGACGACGCGGAGCGCCTGCGCCGAGGGACTTAAGGGACAGTTGTTCAGGACGAAGGGACGAAAGGACAAAGGGTCGAAAGGACGATTTATTGCTGTGAGGGCCATTCCGGCAGGCAGCGTTTCCTCGTCCCGCGATTTCCCCTTCCCGTCAGAATCGTCCTTTGGTCCTTTCGTCCTTTCGTCCTGAATAACGACCCTTTCGTCCTCTGGCGTCGACACGATTCTGAAAGACAAGTGTCATGTTATCCCAGGGCGTGACAACTACCATAGTTCTAGCCGAATGGTACACTTGACAGATGGTATCTGGATGTGATATCATATCGCGCAAAGACACTAAGAGATGATAAAGTCATTCAAAGATGCGGAAGTCGAGCGCTTCTTCGGCGGAGAATCGGTACGACGATTCAAGGCGTTCGAACGTCCGGCTTTCCGCAAACTGAAGTATCTGGCGGCGGCGCACGAGCTTGTCGACTTACGCGTACCGCCGGGCAATCGACTTGAAGCGTTGCACGGCGATCGCGAGGGTCAATGTTCGATACGCATCAACGATCAATGGCGAATTTGCTTCTTTTGGCGCGAAGGTGCAGCATACGACGTGGAAATCGTCGACTATCATTGAGGAGGTATAAAGATGATGAAACCTGTACATCCTGGAGAGATACTTGCGGAGGAGTTTCTTGCGCCAATGGGATTGTCGCAATATCGACTGGCAAAAGAGATCAAGGTTCCGCTGCGGCGCGTGAACGAAATCGTTCTGGGACGTCGGGGGATCACCGCCGACACGGCCCTTCGTTTTGCGCAGTTCTTCGGGACAACACCGGAACTGTGGCAGAACCTTCAGAGCCAATACGAGATGGATATCGCAAAGAACAGCATCTGGGCTAAAATCAAAGCATCCATAGTTCCGTATGGCAAGGTAGCCATGTTCTGACAGTGCCCGCCGCGGCGCGGTTCCCCGCGGCGATTCCCGTCATCGCCGCGACAGATGCGAGAGTTCAGCGAGCGCCATCAGATACGGGCCGACGCCTTTCGCATCATCTTCGCCGACCGGCTCGGAAAGGTAATACTCGAACGTTCCGGGGCGCCCCGGTCCGAGGCCCGCGACACGGCAGCACTGCGTCAGATGCTGCGTGCCGTCTTCATCCTCGCGGCGGAATTTGTTCACGAGCGCGCAAACGCCCTTCAAGCCGGCGTCTCTCACAATCTCGTCAGTCCTTCCCTCGACAATCGACGAATCGACGAATCGACGAATCGACGAATTTCCCTCGTCGATCCAGCCGCGGTTCCACGCCTTCAAAAGCGCGTACGAGATGAGCGCCGTCGCGGTCGCCTCCTCGTAATTACCCTCGCGCCCCGGTTCGTCCGCGACCTGATACCACGCCCCGCTCTCCGCCTGGTATTTCACGAGATTCTTCGCATACCCGTTCAACAGTTTCTTCAGAAACACCACCTCATCATCATTCGACGAATCGACGAATCGACAATTCGATAAATTCTCCAGGGTTTCCACAATCGCCGCGACAAACCATCCTTGCGCCCGCCCCCACGCGTGAGCCGACCGCCCGGTCGCCTTATCCGCCCACTCCTGCGTCTTCGACTCGTCCCAGCCGTGCCGGAACAATCCCGTCTCCTTATCATAAGTATGTTTCGCTATAACCCTGAACTGATTGATAATGTCCTTAATCTCATTCGACGAATCGACGAATCGACAAATCGACGAATCCGTGCAGCATCTCGCATAAAAGGGAGCCTCCATATAAATCCCGTCGAGCCACATCTGATGGGGATAGATCTCCTTGTGCCAGAAGCCGCCCTCCTTCGTGCGCGGCTGAATGAGGAGCTGCCCATACATCTCCTCGATCGCCCGGTCGAGGCGCGCGTCCCCGGGCCAGATTTCCTTCGCGAGAAACAGCATCTTTCCGGGATTGAGGCAGTCGAGCTTTTTCGCCTTCGGGTCATACGCGACGATCTCCCCATCCGGCTCGATCATCGTGTCGAGGAATTGCTTCACGTACGGCTTCACCTGTTTCCCGAGCTCCGGCCATTCCTTCGCCGCGATGAGCATCGCCTCGAGCTCGAGACCGTGGGTGTAATTCCACTTCGGCTTCACGTTTCCGTCGATCGTCCGCGGATCGGGATGGCGCTTTATCTCGCTCTCGATCATCGACCGCGCGAGCTTCTTGGAATTCTTCCGAATCGAATATACCGACTTCTCGAACTCGCGTTTCGCCTTCTCCGCGGCCTTCGCCTGCTCCGCCTCGGCTTTCGCTTTCGCCTTCGCTTCGCCCGCCGCCTTCTTCTCGAGTCCGTACGCCCACTTGCGCACGTCGCGGATGAGCCGGTCCTCGTGCTGCAGGAACCAGCGGTAGCTCATATCGTCGCCGCGGAGCTGCGCGTCAAAATTGAAAATCTTCTCGCCCTGGCGGTTCGCGGTGAACGGACGGTTGTCCTCGAGCGTGTAGAACCGCGCCCAGATGCGGTCGTTCGGATCATCCGTCTTCACGAGGCACGCGCCGGTCGCGCCCGAGGCGAGCGTGCACTTCCCGAGCGTGTAGCCCGTAAGTACGCTCCGCTCGTACCAGTCCGCCGCCTTCAGGCACGCGTCGACGATTTCCTCGCTCGGATCGTCGACCTCCATCAGCATCCGCACGATCGGATTCGACTCGCCCGCGGTGAGCGCCGCGAGCTCGAAGGCGCGTCCGCCGAGCGGCGCGTAGGTTTCGGGATCGTGCTGCTGGCACCACACCGTTTTCACGCCGTTCTGGACAATCTGCGCTCTCAAAACGAAATCGATTCCCTTCATGTACGACGCGCGGCACTTCTCGCGCGTCTCCGCGTTCATCTCGAAATCGAACGGCGCGTTCCCCTTCGCGACATCACGCATCACGCCCATCGCGCCGATCATCGCGCCGTCGTTGAAAGTGACGCGGTTCCAGTAGCCGACCTTCCGCTGGTCGCACTGCGAAAAACCGCCCGACGGATACTGGAGCGAGATGATGAAATCGATCGCCTTCTCCACCGATTCGAGATAGCGCGGATCATGATGAAGCGCATACATCTTCGCCATGAAACGGATTTCGGTGAGCGTCGCGCCGTTGTCGATCGTCCCTTCGATGTAATGTCCCTTCCAGCTTCGGACGACCTCACGCTCGCGCGGCGAAAGCCGATCCTGCATCGGCTTGTTCTTCGGCCACCCGCCCGTTTCGAGCTGATAATCGATCACGTTCTCCGCGATACGCTTCCCCTCGTCACTCTTCATCTCGTCCTCGCTCATCGCGCCGCAGTAGTCGGTCCAGTCCTGATTGCCGCTCGTCGTCCGGAAGTCGAATGTCTCGCCCTTTTCGGTATAAAGATCGCTGCAATGAATGCGGATCGATTTCGCGCGCGCGTCCTCGAACATCGTTTTCACGCCGCAGGTCTTCGGATCGTGATCCTTGACGACTGTCGCGGCGAGCAACGGATTCTTCACCATCTTCCGCGGCTTTTCGAGGAGCGGACTCGAGAGCCCCGCGTTCGTCTTGATCCGCACCCATCCGCCTTCCCTGCTCGTGAGCTTCAGATGCGTGAGTGTGTTGTTCTCCCAGTCGATATCGAAGACGAAGCCACCCGCGACTTCGACGCCTTCGACATGCCCTTCCGCGACCTCGCTCCTGTCGAGATCGGGAAGTATCTGCACCTCGCCGTTATGGACGAGCGCATAGACCGAGCAGAGCAGTGTAGCGAGCAGCATTTTATTCCACCTTGAGATTGTTGACGCACTTCACCGAACTTTCCGCGCGCGGAGCGGCGACCTTCAGGTTTCTGATCGTCACGTTCTCGATCGGATTCTCCTCGTAGCCGGTCAGACTGTAGACCTGACGGCAGCTCGCGGCGTAGACGTCCTCGACCGTGACGTTCTCGACCCTGGTCGCGAATGCTTCCTCGCCGACATGCTCCTCCGGCTTCCAGAAGTAATTGGTGATGATCGCGAAGGCGTCGAAACGAACCGCCCCCGCCTTGACGCGGCGGAAAGTGACATTCTTCACATACCCGCCGCGCGCGGGATTCGACTTGATGAAAAGGAGCTTGTCGACCGTCGCATCCGAGCGGCAGTCCTCGAGCAGAATGTTTTCAATGCCGCCCGAAAGTTCCGAACCGATCGAGAGGAGTCCATGCCCCTCGTTGAGGACGCAGTTCCGGATCGTCACATTTCTAGTCGGCTTCGCCGTATCGCGTCCGTCGCGGTTGAGCCCCGACTTGAGAACGATGCCGTCGTCCCCCTGATTGAAGACGCAGTTCTCGACGAGCACATTCTCGCTCGACTCGATATCGATGCCGTCGGTGTTGTGTCCGTCGGCGAAGACATCGAGATTCCTGACTTCGCAGTTCTTCGACTCAAGGAGGTGAATCGTCCAGAACGGCGAGCCGCGGACGGTGAAGCCGTCGAGTTTCACATTCTCGCAGTTATAAAACTGGATGAGCTGCGGACGGTCGTACGAGCCGTCGAGCTTCCACCACTCGCGCTCTTCGAGCGGCGCAGCCTTCGCGTTCCATTCCTCGACCTGGATCCGCTTCGCCTCGGCGTGACGCGACCTGTTCTCGTTCTTGCGGTTCGCGCCCCAGACGTTCCAGACGCGGTTGTCGGAACGGATGACGCCCTTCCCCGTAATCGCGACATTGGTCGCACCGTATGCGTAAATGAGCGGCGAATATCCGAGGACGTGCGTTCCTTCCCAGCTCGTTTTCACCGCGGGAAGATAATCCGCGGGATCCGCCGAAAAGACGAGCTCCGCCCCTTCATCGATTCTGAGCTCGGTATCGCTCTCGAGATGAATCGGTCCATGGTGATTCACGACGCCCGGCATCACCTCGATCACCTTCATTCCGCTCTTCGAATCAACGAACCGACGAATCGACGAATCGACGAATTCTCCCGCGACTACCGCGCCGAAGAACTGACTCCGCCGCGCGAAGCGCCGCTCGCCTTCGATCTTCACCTTGACCTCGATCGGCAGCTCGCGCGAACTGCCGCCGATCTTCACGGTATACTCGCCCGGCTTAACGATCCAACCGTTCTCGTACTCTCCGAAGCTCTCGACCGGGATTCTGACGAGCACGTTCTTCTCTTCCCCCGCCTCGAGTTCCACTCTCCCGAACGCCCGCAGCTTCTTCAATTCGACGAATCGACGAATCGACGAATCGACAATTTTTCTCCCGACCACATACGCCTCGACGATCTCCATTCCCTTTACCTCGCCGACATTCTTCACCTTGACCGGAATCTCCACCCATTCCTTCTCAATCGATAAATCGACGAATCGACGAATCGACGAATATTCGTACTTCGTGTAGCTGAGCCCGTAGCCGAACGGCCACTGAATTCTATCGTCCATGTCGCTCCCGTCATACGCCATCATCGGCTCGCGGTCGGTCGACTTCGGGTAGGTCATCGCGAGCTTCCCGGAGAAATTCGATTTGCCGGTCAGGAGATTTACGAGCGCGGTTCCGCCTTCTTCGCCCGGATACCACGCCTGGATAACCGCCGCGCATTTTTCGGCGAGATCGTCAAGGACCTGATTGCGTCCGCCGAAAACGACGAGCACCACCGGCTTTCCGGTCGCGCACAACGCGCGCACGAACTCGATCTGACGTCCGGGGAGCCGATCGTCCCTGCGCTGGCGGTTCTCGCCGCACAGGGTGAAATTCTCGCCCATGCACGCGACGACGACATCCGACTCCGCCGCCAATTTGACCGCCTGGCCGAAGTCGGTCTCGTCCGCCGACTCCGCGAGTTTAAGCCCGAGTCCCGCGCTTCGCGGATCGCCGCCCGCCGAGACGCCGACGTCGCCAGGCTCGCACCAGTTAATGCCTCTGGCATAATGAAGCATGAAACATGAAGCATGAAGCATGTAGTCTTTAAAGGCCTCGAGGGGCGTAACCATGTGGGGTTCGGGCCAGTTTCGCGGATTCCGCCGCCAGAACGCCTGCATTGAGTGATAAGTGTAATCGCCCGTAAGCGCCCACTGGCTGTTCGCATTCGGACCAGTAAGGAAGACTCTTACTTTTCGTTTCTCACCGGAATCGACGAATCGACGAATCGACGAATCGACGAATCTCCCCAAGGGCAGCACTCCGTCATTCTTCAGAAGCACCATCGACTCCTCGGCGAGTTTGCGCGATGTTTCGCGCCATTCATTGCGGTCGAGATCGAGCGGACCCTCGGTCCAGAGATCGTGGTCGAGCGGCAGATCCGCCGCGGTCTTGATTTTGCCGCCGCGCCGCACCCTTAGAAGTCCGAGCCGCGCCTTGAGCATCAGCGCGTTCCTGACCGCGCGCTCGAACGCCGCGTTGAGTTCCGGATCGTCTCCTTTTTCGAGCGCCGGCAGCAGCTTCGCGTACGCCGCGCCGTGCGGAAGATCGATGTCGTTCCCTGCGATCAGCGCCTCGCGTCCCCAGTCCTTCACGCAGCCGTAATCGCTCATCGTAACGCCCTTGAAGCCGATGTAGCCCCGCAGCAGATCGGTGAGCATCACCTTGTTGGTAATCGACTGGACGCCCTTGAATTTGTCGTAGCACGGCATCGTCGCGAGCGCGTCCGCGTGGTTCATCATCGCCTCGTGGGGATAGATGACTTCGTCGAAGATCTCCGCCCACGGACGCGACTCGCCGCCGCCGATCGTGCCGTACCCGAGAAAATGCTTGGTGCAGGCGCCGACGCCGCGGATGATTCCGTGGCGCCCGGGATTGCGCTGGAGTCCCTCGACGAACGCGTCGCCCATCACCGCCGCGAGATAGCCCGATTCGCCGAAGCCCTCTTCGAGCCGCGTCCAGTTCGAATTCGAGATGACATCCGCCATCGGCGACAGGGCCTGGGTGCAGCCGACCGCGCGCGCCGCCTGCGCGATCTCGTCGCTCTTCTTCTTAAAGAGTTCCGGATCGAACGAACACGCCGCGCCGATTTCCTGCGGATACACCGTCGCGCCGCGTCCGGCGAAGCCAGTGATCACTTCCTCGTGCATCACCGCAGGGATCCCGCTCGAGGATTTCTCGATCATCCAGGTCTGGAGCGCCTTCGCGAAATCGCGCTCGGTCTCGGGGAGTCCCTCCGAATTGCACGCGTACTGGCAGATATGCCCGATGCCGTTCTTCAAATAACGCTCCGCCTTCTCGACGTTCAGCGAACCGTCGTCGTTCCGAAGCCGCTTGCCGTTCACCGCGCAGATCTGCGCGAGCCGCTCCGGGACGCTCAGCGCGGAATACACCGCGTCGACTTCTTTCGCGAGACTCTCGACATCCGGCGAAAGCACGGCACCCTGAAGTCCGAGCGTCGCGACTGAAACAGCGAACCAGCTTAATTTTGATTTCATTCCTTTTCTTTTACCGGCTGGGCACTAACGGATGACAACCCCGGGACGGATCGTCGGACGGAACGAACTGTAGGAGGTGTATTCGCTCGAGGAGTAGATATCAAGAATCGAGGTGTAGCCGAAGCCGGCCATCGCCTTCCAGAAATCGTCAACGGTGCCGGTCGTAAGAATTCCGTCCGTCCAGCTCTCGGGCGCAAATTCCGTATCGGCGCGGCAACCGTAGACCCGGTAATCGGTCTTGCCGGACTCCTGATTCCAGCTCTCCCACATATTCGACTCGACCGCCGAACCGAAATCGCAGTCGACCCACCAGACGTTCGCGCCCGCATACCACGCGCGGCCGAGATTGCAGGTTACGCCGTCCTCCGCGGTAACGCGGCACTTCCAGAAAAGGTAACCGACCGAATTCGTTTCGTCATGGGCGCAGGCAGTCACCTTCGCGCCATTCCGCATCGCATGGATTTCACAGCGATTGAACAAGGTCGGATTGCCGCCGAAAATGAAATCGACAGAACCCGCGATATAGCAATCCTCGAAATAGCTAAGGCCGTTCTTCGTCTCGAGCGTATCCTGATAGCCGGTTATTCGGCAGCGACGGAAAATCGCGGTCCTGCCATAACCGTAAACGATCAGCGCAACCGCCTGGCCGGCATCGGCACCGGCGGTGTTCTCGATCGTAATCCCTTCGATTTCGACGCCGCCGTTGTAGTTGCCGATTGTGAAAGTCGCCGAACCATCAGTCCCGTAGCCTTCTCCGGTAGACGGATTGATCGTCGAGGAGGCGGCGTTGTAGCTGATCACCGTGGACTTCGGGTTTTCACTCGAGGCGTGGATCTTCGTGTTCGGAGAAGAAGTGAGCGACACCTTCTCGACATACGTCCCCGGCGCGATCGTGATATCGGCGTCGCCGCCGTTCGTCTGAGCCGCGTCGAACGCCGCCTGGACGGTGTTGAAGTGGGTCGCGTCCTCCGTCACGCCCTGCTCGACGAAGAGTTCAACGTGACCCGCTTCGGCGAAAAGCGCCGCGCAACCGAGAATCGAGGAAACAATAAGCTTATTCATAATCTTAACCCTCTGTAAAACCGTTAACGTAAAATAATGACGAGCCCGCACTTCGGCGCATCCCCCTCAAGGATGGTCGCGAAGCCGTAGCCATCCGCGGCGACCAGCGTTTTCACATGTGTCCCCGCCTTCGGGATAAACGAAATCACCGAGGTGAACGCTGCGCCTTCGGGAAGCGTGATTGCCGGGATTGCATAGGCGCCGTCATTGCCGCGCGTACCGTCACACACCGGCTCGGCCATCGACGAAAGATCGATGACGAGTTTTCCACCCGCCTCGATTACGATTCCGAGCGCGGTATCCATCGTTCCCGAGACTGCACGGCCAGAGTATACCAGCTTCTCACCCGACGCGATCGTGTACGCCGTCGCGCCGGAAACGGTCGCGAATGTTTCCTTCGCGAGATATTCAAGCGAATAGTCCGCCGTCACATTTTCGAGCGTCACCGACGCGGTGCCGCTGATCGCGAAACCGTCCGCCGCGGAGTAAGTGACGACGACCGTGGCGCCGCGGGAGACGGTATAAACGCCGTCCGTTCCCTCGACCTCGACGCCGTCCGCGGTTACCGCGACCGTCGCGTTCGCGATCGCCGGCACGGTGAGCGTAAAGGAGCCCTGGTAATATTCGAATGTCGTAGTCCCGCTCTCAGAGTCGTACGAAGCGTATGTTTCCGCGCCCGCCCAACCAGTCGAGAGATCGCCGGGCAGCGTGACCGCGCCCGCGCCCTTCGCGACGGTGATCGTGCCGCTGGAAGGCAGCGTCCCCGTGAAGGTAAGGCTTCCCGAACCGGCCTTGGTGAACGCCATCGAATCACCCGAGATGTTCGCCGGAATCGTAACTGCATAGCTCTGGGTATCAATCGTCCCGGAAGCAAGCCTGACCGTGATGACGTCGGTATTCTCAATGAACGCGCTCTGCGCCTGGGTCGCCTTCAGGGTTCCGCCCGCGAGCGTGAACTCGCCCGAGCCTGCAACCGAGCCGTTGTTGGTGTAAAGACGCTTCGTCGCGAGTGTGCCGCCCGTAAGATTGACGATTGCCTTACATTCGTCGGCACGGTTAAAATAGCGCACCTCGCCGCCGATGTTCACTTCACCACCGGAGATGGTTACCGCGACATATGCTCCGCCGTAGTTGCAGAGGTTAAGATTTCCGCTCGTCGTAAAAGTGCCACCCGCAATCGTAGTGTAGTTCGTAGTCGAACCGCCGTATGCCGGCTCGTACGCCCCGGTAACGGAAAAAGCGCCGCCGTTCTGAATAAAGGTCGCGACACCGCCCGCGCCCCAGCCGGTGAAGAATCCGTTACCGACCGTGACCGCGCCGTCATTCACCGTGAGATACGCCGCCGAGCCCGTTCCGCCGCCATTCGAACCGCGCACCATGTAGAGGGCACCTGCGACTTCGAGGGAACCGCCCGCGTTGACGATAACTTCGCCGGTCGTGTTATCCGCCGGGGCGATCGCGTAGTAATCATCGGTCGTCTCGATGTAACCGGAAGTGTATAGAGGAGAGACCAGAACAGTCGGCGCGACGGCGGAGATGTCACCTGCGATATTCGCAAAAGTCTGTTCGCCATTGGCGGTGATCGTGTAACCCTTCTCCGCGGTGTAGGTGACCGTGACGGTCACGTTGCTCGCTGCGGAATAAACGCCCTCATTCTCCGTCGCGCTCGCGCCGGACACGGTGACGGTCGCGTGCTCGACCGCCGGCACCGTCAGCGTGTACCTGACGAGCGATTCTTTCGTGAAAGCGAAATAGCCGTAGTTGCCCGCGTAACTGCCGCTGGTGATCGTGGTCGCGAAGGAAAGCGTGTAAATGCCGGCGGCGAGCGTGCCGAGATCGTGCGAGTGCGCTTCGCTGCAGTGCCAGCCGCCGTTGTTCTCGATCGTGTCGGTTTCGGACCAGACCGACGTCCCTTCGTCGTTCACGAGCGTCCACGCCGCGGTCGCCGCGCAGCCTGACGCGCCGGTCTTATAGGAAAAACCGTACTGTGCGTTTTCATCGAGATAAAGCTTGAACGAAACGACGGTGTCGTTCTTCGTCGAGCCGATCGCCTTCGATTCGTTGCTGTTGCCGCTGTCGACCGAATAGCCGCCGGTGTGGGAGATTTTGCCCGCGTTCGCCGCGTCTTCGATCAGAATCGTCCCTTCCTCGACCGGCGGCACAAAGCAGACATCGCCGGGCGCGGTGATCGTGAACGCGCCGTAGTTGCCGTTGTAATTGTTGACGTTCGTGTTGGTGAGGCAGGTGAGGACGAGCGTGAACTCACCGGCCGGGAGCGCCGGCAGAATGAGATAATGCTGCGTCGCGGGCGTCCAGGCGCCCGTGTTCGGAATGTCGTAATTCCGCGACACGGAATAATCGCCGCCCGTCACCTCGACCGTGATCGTGGCCGTGCCCGAGATGCCCGACTTGAAGGAAACGAGATAATCGCCCGCCGTCGTATTCGTTAACGCCAGCGTCACCGTCGAATTCGGACGCGTCGAGCCGACGACGGTCGTGTCGCTCTCAAGACTGCAATTCGAAAGCGTCGCCGACGAAAGGTCGATCGCCGACGAAGCGGGAATCGTCACCGATTCGGCGAAAGCCGCGCCGGAAAACCATGCGAACACGCCCGACACAAGGGCGATCGCGACCGATTTGAGGGTGGATATTTTCATTTGGGACTGCTCCTCCAATTTTCACGGAGCATTTTACCCCAAATCACCCTCCCCCCGCCGCCCCCGCGCGGGGGAAAATGAGAAGCGAATGGAAAATGGAGAATGGAAAATGGAAAATGTGTCACCGAACGGGAGACCAGCCGTCGGGACCTTTAAGCAGATCGACGAGGATATCATTAACCTCGCGGCCGGAGAAATAGGATTCTTTATCCGTCTCGTCTGTATGCGACCAGGATACGCGCTTAGAATTATTCGCGCCTTTCCCGGTCGTACCGAAATCGGCGTAGTAAACGGTCTTGTCGCGGCCGTCGCCGGGGCGCCAGGTGCGCCAGCCCTCGGGCGCGATCGATTCATCCATCTCGCAGTCGACGAACACCGTCTGGGCGAATTCGCGCCACGGACGCCCGAGCATGCTCGGCTTCTCGCCCCGGTTCCCTGTAATGCGGCAGTTGACGAAGACGAAGCCGAACGGCTGACCTTCCGGCGTCGCCGCCGCGGTCACGTATCCGCGCTGGCGGAGATACAGGTCGCAGTCATTGAAAAGCGCCGTCGAGTGTCCGAAGATGAAATCGCACGCGCCCTCGATGCGGCACCGCTCGAAATACTGTCTGGAAACGCGCCGTTTGTCTTTCGTCTCACCTTCCGAATCGATCAATCGACGAATCGACGAATCGATGAATTGCTTCTGAGTCAGATACAACGTGTCCTGGTAACTTCTGATCGTGCAGTTCCGGAACGTGCAGCGGTCGCCGAGGACATGCAGGGCGACCGCCTGACCGACGCCGCGCCCGCCGGCCGCAACATTCGAGTCACTCGCCGTGTTGACGACCGTGACGCCGTCCATCTCGAAATCGTCCGCGTCGATGCGCATCGTGTAACTCCGGAAGGTGCCGAGTTCGGCGCCGTCGGGACCGGGCCTCGCGGCATAGTCGTCCCAGGATATCACCGCCTTGCCGCGCTCTTCCGCGACGATCTTCAATCCCCTGCAGGCGGTCGACACGACGACCTTCTCGCGATAGACGCCATCCGCGAGCCGGACCACGCAGGTTCCCGACGAATTCTTCCGCACCGCGTCAAGCGCGGCTGTCACCGTATTGAAATGCGTCCCGTCGACGATATTTGTCGCGGAGACATAGAAGGTCATCACCTCCTCCCCTCGCGCCACGCCGGACGCCGACGCGCAAAAGAGAAGAATACATGCCATCAAATTTTTCATGCACGTATTCTACCGCTTTCCACCGCAACACAACAGCCCCCGCCGGGGTATCGAAATGTCACCCCGCAGTTAAGGATGTCGCCGTCGTTCATCTTCGAGAGCGGCTGTCATTAGCCCGAACGGATAGCCTTTACGCCACTTCGCCGCTTTGCACTTCCCGACTGGCTGCTTGCGTTGTTTCTAGCAATCAGGCCATAACAACGGCTATGCCAAATCACTTCAGCAGTTTCTCGTAAAGTGCTTTCGTCTTCTCGTCCCAGGCGACGAAGATGACCTCGACGCCGGAGTTCGTCGCGAGAAACGCCTTCACTTCACGGACGGCGATCTTAGCCGCGTCTTCGAGCGGATAGCCGTAGATGCCGGTCGAGATACTCGGGATCGCGACGCTCTTGTGGCCGTTCGCGACCGCGGTCTTGAGAATGTTGCGGTAGCAGTTCGCGAGCAGCGTCGGCTCGCCGTGGCGACCGTCCTGGTAGCGCGGACCGACCGCGTGATAGATCGCCTTGCAGTTCGTCATGCCGAAGGACGGCGTCACTCGCACTTCGCCGGTCGGGCACGGCGCGACCTTGTCACACGCCGACTGCAATTGCGCGAGCCCAGCGCGGGAGAAAATCGCCCCGCAGATTCCGCTTCCGGCGCGCAAATGCGAATTCGCCGCGTTGACACACGCGTCCGCGACGATCTTCGACACGTCGCCCTTCATGACCGTGATGCCCTGCGGCGCCGCGCCCGCCGACGGTTTCGCGGCCACAGCGACGAGCCTGCGGTCGAACGCGTAATCGGCGAAATCGACATTGCCCGTCTTGCCGACGCGCTGCGTGCTCGGCGCCTTCGGCTGCCACTTCGCGGCGAGCACGCGAACGGTGAACCCCGCCGCCTCCGAATTCGCGATGTCGTCACAGACACCGAGAAGCCGTACGACGCGCCCGCTCGGGTCCCTCTTCGCGAGTTCGCCAAGTTTAGTCTGGTCGACACCCGCACGAAAGTTCTGCATCGTCTTGCTCGCATACGTCTGCTGCGGCTTGTTCGCGTCAATGAACCGATTGACGCGCCGGACCGCCTTCGCGATCAAGAGCGACGCCGCTTCGAGATAATCGCATTCCGCCGCGGTGAGAGTTTCGCTGTTCATGTTTTTTCCTCCGGTGGTGATGGTTTTACCGTTGACCCAGTCGTTCAGATTCTTCGCGTATTCCTCGAGCGCCGGCTGTTGATAGTCGGCGGGGAGCGTCTTGTAAAGTTCGACGAAATCGTATTTCCGCGCCGCCGCGATGAGTTCATCATCGCTGACGTTCTTCAGGATGCGCTTCAGCGACTCGTTCGCATAATCGCGAACCGCGAAGAAGCCGTGCTCGCGATCGGTTGGATCAGTGCGCGACCAGAACCAGTTCTTCCGCGCTCCGCGGGCTCGGAAATCGAACGATGCACCGTTGTCGATGAACCACAGCCGGTAATCGCCATCGACGAGAACGTTGTCAAGGCAGTGATGCTGATAGGTATCGGTGCCGTCGATGAACGACACCACGGGATAGGTCGCGACAATCTGATCGATGAGGAACCGCTTCCCGGCGGCGGTTCCCTCATTGAACGCAGGCTTGAGGTCCCGGCCGTTCCCGATGAATTCCGAAAGCCGGAGTGTCTCGACGCGTCCATTGCCGATGTCGGCGCGATACTCACGCGACGCGGGAACATTGCACCCGGCGGCGCGGAGCAGTCCGTCGGCGACGAACTCGTTGTGCACATGCGCGTCGCTCGAAAACTCGGAAAACGAGCCGCACTTCAGCACGTAATTCCGCCCGTCGATTTTCCCTTGTGCGGACGAGTCGAACCCCGCCCGATATAGCGGAAGCCCGCGACCATCTTCGCATTCAGCCCTTCAGGAAACTCAGTCATCGTCTTTACCTTTCTTGCCGATCTTATCAGCAGTTACGCGCACTATAATACCATTGATTTTCCAGCGTGTCAGTAGCGCCGAGGACATATATTTCAGTCCTCCATCCACTTTCTAATCCTAGTATATCGCGATATAGTAGGAAATGAATTAGAGCCAGTAATTGCAATACTGAAGTCAATATCAGATTTCATATCCTATCATATCACTATATTATAGGGAATGACACTTATTCTCCTGTAAAGAACCTCTTCTGAAGTTCATTTACCAGAGAGACTTCATCCGGGTCTTTACTTAGGACATACAGACCCGCTCCGCAGTGAAGCTTCACACGCCTGTCAAAGCTCCGCATAGCTATTCGGCTCAGGTTTAGCAACGAAATTGATATATGCGTTGTTCAAGAGCGTTCCGTTCTCATCGGCAGTAGCCATAATTTAACTCCTATTTAGTGTTTGCAGTCCAAAGGGGCTTTACACGTATCAGCATACCAAATTCTTACTTGCCTTTGGAATTTCGCAAGACATATATTTCCGTCCATTACGATTTGACAATTTCTTCGGCATCTCCCGGGAAAATCATCTTGATCTCGTCCTGATACTCGCTTGCGAAAGCATCTTCCAGATCGAAGTCATGAATTTTGCCCTTCACCGCATCTTTGCGATACCACGGGCCGCGTTAGATCATGGGGAAGCGCTTGTCCCATACTTTCGTCTTCGGCGTCATTCTTCCGTTCCAAAGAGTCGACGGCGGCCAGCGCTCCTCGACGCCGTCATTGGTCTTCGCCGCGCGTGTGAGCAGCAACACCGATGTTCCTTCGCATGTCCGCCCCCGATCGGCGTCATCATCGGATGTTCCTGGCGTCAATCGTTCACCGCTATTGTATTCGCTGAATAGGCCTCGAGAAAACGGTCTTGCTGTGCTTCCGAAACCAGGTTCTGCGCGACGAGCCGCTCGAACCATCCGCTCAGCCGATGCGCTTCGGCATTGTAACCGTCATCGTCAAGGCAGTTGGCCGTCCAATCGGAATACGCTTTCTTGAGTTCGCGCAGAAGTTTCGCCACCGTGACGCCCTTCAGCGCCTCGCGTTCCCGCAGAACCGCGATACGCTTCTCGTAATGTCGTATCGCCATCGCCCCGGCCGAGCCCTGATCGCGCGAAATGGCGACGAGGTATTCGAGATCTTCGATCTTCATCTTCTCGAACACATCATTGAACTTGTCGTCGAGTTCCTGCTCGGCCGTCTCGGCGAGGCCGTTGTCGTCGCCCTCCACGAACTGCAGCGCCAGATAACGCTTCGCCCCGCGCGGCGCTTTCTCGTAGACTCCGCGCCAGTACGGATTCTCGCAGAACGATTTCACCGCCTTCCGCAACTCCTTGCGGGTGATGGATTCTTCGAAAATCCAATCGCAGTCTGCGTTCAAATGTCGCTCCGTCCAGTCAACCGCGTCTTCGAGCGATACCTCATGAAACGATTCGCAACCCGGCTTCTCGCCTTCCAGACACGCCCAGAGATACGAATCACAGTCCTCACTGTCTTCGTCTTCGAGATAGAACGTCAATGGACCGTATTCTCGTTCGTATGCTTCGAAAGCGGCGATCCGGTCGGCCGTCGTCATTTCCGGCATCGTGTCGTCCTTGCTCCACACGGCGTACGGCACGAAAGCATAGTAGTGGTAAAACAATCCGCCGCCGATTTCGACCTTGTACTCGGGTTTGAAGTTCATCTTGCTTTTCCTTTCAGCTCGTTCAATTTACCGTTATATATATAACCTACAATCATCCCGCCGGTCGGTTTTCCTACTGCTTTGACAGATCGGTTATCCGCATCTGCGGAAATTCCTGCAGCGCCCGTTCGAGGTTGCCGCCGGGCGCGATGTTGCCGAGGACGCAATCCTCGGCGTGGGCGAGAATCCAGCGGTTGCGGACGAGCGCCGTGTCGACGCCCGCGCGGCGGCCGTGCACGCCCTCGGGCGCGACGATGAGGAGCCGCCCCTCGGCGAGCGGCGCGGCAAGCTCCGCCGGCACCTTGCGGTAAAGCTCCCGCGCGAGCACGAGCACGACCGGCTGCGTCCCCTTCAGCAGAAACCGCAGCACGTCTTTTTCGAGCGGACTGTGAAAGCCGCTGATGACGCACCGCCCCGCGGCGCGCATCTCGCCCGCCCAGTCGTAGCACCGCATCACCGCCGCCGGTTCGATCTGCCGCGACGACAGAAACGCCGTCTTCGGCAGGTCGAACAATTTCTGATTGCCGAGAAACCGATCCATCAGACTCCCTCCGTCGGCAATCCGCCAATTCGAATTGGCGAATTTATAACATATCGTGACATTTCTGACAACAGCCTGCTCATACTTCCTTCACGACGACTTTGACTTTCAGCGCATTCGCGATGCGCCTCACTGTGGCGATTTTCGACGCGGTGCCGGAGTGGGTCTTCACGAACCAGCCGCCGGCGATTTCGGCGACCGCCTTCGGCTGCTTCACGAAGAGCGTGCGATCCTTCGTGACGAGCGGTTCGCCGCCGACCATCAGCCCCAGCGCCGCGACTTTCGCCGCGCCGAACTTCCCGATCGCCTTCGCGAGCACCCAGTACGCCTTCTTGTCGGCAATCACCGTACCGTCAGGGAACGCGACGGTGAAGTTGGTCTTCGGCCCGACGGTCTCGACCTTGCGCGTGAAGCCGGTCTTGTGCGCCTTCTGCGGTTTCGGCGGACGCACGATCTCCTGCACTTCCGGCGCCGACGCGTCGATCTGCGCCTCGAGCTTCGCCCAGTCCTCGCCGAGCGCCTGCACGCGCGCGACGAACGCCGCGAGTTTCTTCGCGTACCCAATCGCCTCCTCGGCGGGCTTGATCTTCCCCGCCTTGAGCGCATCGCCGCCCGCGGAGAGGATCCGCTTCGCCTCCTTGTCGATCTCCTCCCGCACCAGCCCCAGCGCCGCCGGCACGTCCGCATGTCCCCCGATCTTCAATTCACTCATCTCATTCCTCCTCGCCGTTCAGTTCATCGCCCATGCGATACTTGATGTCGTAGTTGATGATGAAATCCAACTCCTCCTCCGTAAACCCGTAATGCTTCGCCAGCAACTTGTCGATCTCGTCGATGATGGGCTTGGAAAGTGCTGGACGGAAAATCAATTGTTCACGCTCTCCTGTACTCTTATAACTTTGGACTTTCCTTTCAGCATTCCTTAACATATCCTCACAAAGATCTTTACCCAGTGAACTCAATTTCGCGCCAACACTCGTGTTATTTGCTACGTTATATGGAAAGCCGTACATCATATAATCCTTGCAATTATACATGTCAAAATGCAATGTGTAATATGCCCACCACAAAGATGATGACAAGACTGCAATAATTTCGTGCACATCGTGCGTGAGATACTTAAACTTATTAGACTTGCTTTCAGACCCAAAGTCCCGGTCTATGAATATCTTATAATATCTACCACCCGCCGTACGATACACAAGGCGATTTCCTGTTTGAGCTTTCGACAACAACGTAGACAATTGGATTCCATCATTCATCAGTTTTTTCAATATTTGAACATCCAATGGCGATTGTAATTTTGGAATCGAATAGTCAAACATGAGGACTCCTCCCTCAGCTCGACTATAATTTAAGTTGGCAAATCCAAATTTTCGTAATTCTGGCGTCCATCTATTGTATTGCGTCGCAAAAACATTCTCCTCCAATTCACATCCTACCTGACTTATGATGATGCTCAGATTCATACAAACGCCGTCAAATAAACTTGAAGGCCTTGTTGCATAATTTGAAACCCACAATTTAGAGCTCGTCTCTTTAATGTTCTTACACAGTGACTCCATGCTTGGGGTAGAAATAGAACTAATCTGTACGATAAGTCCACAATAAGAACCGCTACAGGAAACCGATTTGGATCTTTCACTAACAAAAGCATACAAATTAGCAGCTTTCCTCGTTTTATATTCTGGTGATTTTAACTTATACGAAAATTTATTCTCGTTATACTCCACATACGGCGGGTTGCCGATGATGACGTCGAAGCCGCCGCGGTCGTGCATGATCGGGTAGAATTCGGTGTACCAGTGGAACGGCTGGGTGTCGGCGAGCCACTTGGTCTTCGGCTTGGAACGGTCGCTCTCGTAAAGATAGTCATCGAGCGTGTCGCGGATTTTCGCGAGGCGTTCGCGCAAGTGGTTCTTCGCCGTCCGGAGGTCGTCGTGCTGCGCGGCGGGATCGAGCTGCAGCTCGCGGAAGCGCGCCTGCGCGAGCGAGGTCTTCTCGAGCTCTTCGGCGATCTTGTCCTTGAAGTTCTGCCACGCGAACATGTCGCCGTTCGTGAGCGTCGTCTTGATCTCCTCTTCCGTCGCGAAGCCGACGAGCGTGTTGCCGCAGCGGATGTTGAAGTCGATGTCGGGGAGCGGATCGAGCCCCAGATTCTCCGCCGACGGATCGACGTCGACGACCGCGACCATCTTGAGGAAGAGCCGTAGCCGCGCGATTTCCGTCGCCTCGTGCATGATGTCGACGCCGTAGAGGTTGCGCAGGATGATGTTCTTGTAGATGAAGTACTGCCGGTTCGAGCGGTACTTCGCCGTGATCTCCCCGAGCTGCTCCTGGAAATACTTCGCGTTCGCCGGCTCTTCCATGCGGTCGAGGCACGCTTCGTACAGGGGCTCGAGGATGTTGAGCGCGGCGAAGAGGAACGCGCCCGAGCCGCAGGTCGGGTCGAGCACGGCCACGCGGCGGATCGCGTCGTAGGCGTGCTTCACGAAGAGATGGTCTTTCGTCTGGCGGATCGCGTCCTCGAAGAATGTGCGCAGATCGAGGTTATAGGTGATAAAGTCGTGGATGTCGGTGATCGCGCCCGCGGCGATCTTCGCGCGGAGGTCGGCGGCGCGCTGGCGGCGGGCGACGGTCTCGCGCCAGATTTCGGTCGGGAGGGCGTACGCTTCGTCGGTCTTCTCGTTCCAGTGCGCACGGCGTTCGAGGAGTTTCGGCTTCGTCGTGTCGACGCCCTTCTCGATGGCCTTCGGGAGCGGCAGGTCGACGCCTTTCAGGACGGCGGGGAAGATGTAGCGGTCGCCGCTCGATTTGAGCATCTTCCAGACTTCGCCGTTCGGCTTGAACGGCTTCGGGTCCGCCTTCTCCACCGCCTTCACAAGATACGGCACGATACAGTTGCGGCCGATGTATTCGGTGATGTCCTCCTTCGTGTAGTAAGCGCCCATCTGCGCGCGGTCGTTGATGTACTGCTCGAAGATGTAGCCGAGGACATCGGGGTTGATGTCCTTCCCCGAAGCGGTGATGCGGCTGTCGAGATGCCAGTGCCATTCGTCGAAGAATTCGAAGAGCTGCTGGAAGACCCTGTCCGGCACGTCGAGCTCCTGGTACTTCTTCTCGATCGCATGCACTTCGAACATGCCGCCGTTCAGGTACGGGATGCGTCCGAACGTCTTCTTGAAGGCCGCGGTGCGGGGCGAGTTGCTGTTGAGTCCCTCGGCGAAAAGGACACGCAGGAACTTCTTATAGAACTTGCCGTAGAACTGGTTCTCGCCCTTCACGCGGCACATCGCGAGCTTGTCGCGCAGGTAGTTATCGTTGCCGTCGAGAAAGCCCTTCTTCTGGATGAAGTAGCAGAACATGAGGCGGTTGAGCATCACGCTCGCGTACCAGTTGCGATCCGTCTTATCCGCGACGCCCTGAATATGATCGACGAAAGCGTCGTGCTGCTTGCGGAAGCCCCGGTAGAAGTCCTTGGTGATCTTTTCCGAATTGACGAGAAACGCCGCGGAGACGCGCTGGACGACGTCGACGATCGTCGCCTCCTCGTCGACGCCAAACGAGATCGCGTTGATTTTCTCGAGGAGGAAGAGCGCCTGGTCTTCGCTCGCGTATTCGAGCGTCACGAGCGAACGCTTGTCGACCGACTTCACCGGCACCATCCAGTAGTGGTGCAGCGGCGCGCCGTTCACCGTGAAGACGAGCAGATAGTCATTCGAATATTTGCGGAGTTTCGTGTCGAGCGCCTTGCGCGCCGCCGTGAGCGGGACGGCATCGACGGCGCACGCATAGACGCGCACGCCCTTCTGCGCCACCTCGCGCAGGAGGAATTCTTCGCCGCCGACGACGATCGGGAACGGCTCGGCGTTCGCGGGCTGGTTCCAGCCGCTCTCGACGAAGAGTCCGGTGAAGTCACCGTTCTGAAGATAGTCCGTGAATTCTTTCTTGTTCATGACGCGTCATTCCTTGTTGAGACCCATCGAGCAGACGATGCGCGGTTCGTGCGCATCGCCGTCCTCCTCGTCCGGCACGAGGCAGAGTTCGCCGTCCTTGTGGAGATCCTGCACCGTTTCGAGAACCGCGTCCGCCGGACGTTTCTGCTGCAGCATCTTGCCGAGCACGTTCTTGGCCGACTCCTTCATCGGGTAATTGTAGAGTTCGTCGGAGATGGCCTTGAGATTCTGTTCGAAGAGCGGCATCAGATTCTCCCTGAGCCGGTTCTCGATCAAGGCGAAGATGCGGTACTTGACCGAAGTGCGCGAGCCGAGAACACCCATCGCGGCGGCGGGGCCGCCGGTCTTGATCGAACCGAGGGCGACCTTGACGAGATCGTGGTGGTTCGCGAGCGGGGCGAGGGTCGGGGTCGCCGCGCTCGAGGCGAGCGCCTGGAAGATTTTGACGGGCGAAGTGCTTTTGACCTTGCCGCCTTCGTCGGTCCACACGAGCACATCGTTGTCGCTCTTCGTGCGGGCGTAGGTGATGACGCCCTTGCCGTTGCCGCCTTCGGGCTTCGTCGAGTAGATGACGTCCGCGAGATTCTTGATCTTTTCCGCGAGCGCGGGATTGTCCTTGGTGGCGGTTTCCCACACCTGATAGGCCTGGGAGGAGAGATCGACCTCGCCGTCGTCCTGTTCGTCGAGGATGCCGGCTTTCTCGTTGAAGAGGTCGGTGAGGTTTTTCTCGTTGCCCTCGAAGAAGATTTCGTCGGCGCCGATGACCTGGGCGTTCGCGTTGAGACGGTCGTTGAGGCGGTCGCGGAGATGGATGATCTCGTTGACACCCTCCTGCGGGAAGAACGAATAGCAGTAGACCTCCTCCGCCTTCTGGTCGATGCGGTCGACGCGTCCGGCGCGCTGGATGAGGCGGATGATCGCCCAGGGGAGGTCGAAATTGACGACGATGTGGGCGTCCTGCAGGTTCTGGCCTTCTGAAAGCATATCGGTCGCGACAAGGACGCGCGTCTGTTCGGCGGCGGGTAGCGGGGGCTCGGCGCGGTTGGAGACGGGCGAGAAGAGTTTCGTCTGCACAACGACGTCATCGGTGTCGCCGTCGACCATGGCGACACGGTCGACGCCACGCGCCTTCAATTGCGCGGCGAGATAGCGGGCGGTGTCGGAATACTGAGTGAAGACGAGCACCTTTTCCTCCTGATGCTTCTTCACGAGGAGCTTGTGCAGCATGTTGAGTTTCTCGTCCTCGGCGCTCTTCCATTCATTGCAGGCGGAGAGCATCTGCAGCAGAATCTTGTTGTCCTTGCGGATGTCGGTGGCGAAACTCTTCTTCAGGAATTTCGCCGGGAGCCATTTGACGGATGCGTTCGCCTCGGCGAGCTGCGCTTCATACGCGGCCTTGCCGGCCTCCTGATAGGCCTTTTCATCGGTCGGGAAGACGTACTTGAGTTCGCCGTCGCCGTCCGCCTCTTCTTCATAGCCGCCGTCGATTTCGGCGTTGGTATGGATCGGCAGGTCGAGTCCGTTCTTGAGCGCGTAAAGGTACATCGCATTACGCACGGCGTGACGGTAGAGCGAAATGAGGAAGGCGATGCCGCTCGAATCCATGCGCTTGTAAAAACCGCTGCGGATGAACCCCATGAGACGCTTGCCGGCGCGGGAGAGATTCTCGAGCAGCTGTTTTTCGGCTTTCGTCGCCTCGCCGGCGGCGGTCTCGTCGAGGTACTTCATGAGTCCGTAGCGCGGCAGTTTGAGGTCGGCGAGCCAGTCGATCATCTGCTCGTTGTAGAGCCGCTCGAACTGGTCGCCGGGCGTCGTCTTGAATTTCAGCGTGATCGGCTTGCGGTCGGGGAAATAGGCGCGGGTGCCGTTCTTGAACGCGAGATATTTGCGTCCGTTGTCGGGATCGGTCGCGGCGTAGTTCTTCTTGATGAAGGTGCGCGTGCGGCGGACGAGATAGAGTTTCATGAGGTCGCGCCAGTCGTCCGACGAGACACTCTTCTCGAACGCCTTCAGGCTCGACATCGGCGTGTCGGGATACTGCGCGGCGAAAGCGTGATCGCCGCCAAGCGACTTGATGCAGTCCTCGGGACGGATGCCGAGATCGACTTCGGGATCGACGAAAAGCCGCAGCTGGTTCGCGAGGTCGGAGTAATCCTTGTTGTAGGGCGTCGCCGTGAGGAGCAGCACCTTGTTCCCCTGATAGGCGAGAAGATCGCGGATGCGGGCGTAACGCTGGCCTTCGGCATTGCGCAGATTCTGACTTTCATCGATGATGACAAGTTTGAAGAAGCGTTCCTTGCGCACATCGAACGTTTTCGCGATCGAGCGCGCCTCGAGTTTGAGGTCGTATCGTTTCGCGTAATCCTTCCACATCTCGACGAGATTCGCGGGACAGAGGACAAGCGTTGAAGCGCCGAGAACCTCTTCGTAGTATTTGGCGACCGCACAGGCGGTGATCGTCTTGCCGAGACCGACGACATCACCGATCATCGCGCCGCCGCGTTTTTCGAGATGGCGCACGGCGAGCTTCACCGCGGTCTGCTGGAAGTCGAAAAGCTCCTTGTCGAACGGCGCCGGGAGGTGATAGGCGGCAATGCCGTTGCGCGCCTCGCGGCTCAGATGATACATGATCTTGAGATACACCTCGTACGGCGTGTAGTCAGCGATCCAGCTCGCGTCGAGGACTTCGATCAGTTCTTTCGTGATGTCGATGCTGAACTTGTCGTTCCAGCGGCCGTTGAACCATTTGTCATAGACCGTGGTATCGCCGACATCGGCGAATTCGGCATTTAGCTCGCCGTTGCGGACCAAGCCGCCGAAAGTGAGATTGCTGCTGCCCATCAGCGCGAGGATCGGGGTCGGATCGCCCGGACGATGTGCGATGTAGAGTTTCGCATGGAGCGGAAAGCGCAGATGCAGTCGCACGGACACTTTTTCTGCAATCAACTGTTCGCGCAGCTTCTTGAGCGCTTCTTCATCGACCTTGGTCGGCACGCCAAGCGTCAGCTGTTTGCGGAAATCGGCGCACACCCGGCGTTTCCAGCGTTTCACCGCATCGGCATCGACGTTGGATTGATTGAGCTGATAGAGATCGCGGATCAAATCGGCGGGCGGACGATGCATGCCGACGAGGATGCGGCAGACACGGGCGACATCATCGAGCCTCTCCCTGCCGCCGGTGCGAACTATCTCATTGACCTCGTCGCCGGGCAGTTTGTCGACATCATCGGCGACATTCTTCCAGCCACGGAGATTGAAATACCCGACGCAGAAATCGGCCCTTCGCACGCCGCCAGCGGAAAGTATCGCGTGAAGACCTTTTTCGAATATATTCTCCGCGATGTTGTCATAAATCTTCGACATCTTTCGATCTCCACGTCGGCATCAGGATGTGCCACCTTAACTGCGCCGGAATACCGCGGAGACCGTCTCGCGTGCGTGAAAAAGAGCGCATTTTCTTTTCATGCACTCGACAGAAGCCCTACCACAGGCGTACCCAGAATACATGAAGAGAAAATGCGCCCATAGGGGCGCACCTTCACTCACATGTCGTTCTGGGATTGAAATAGTGGTAGTATTTCTGTCGAACGACTTGTTAGCTTGGATGCTAAATCATTATACGGCCGGGGGTGGAGGGGCGGAAGGATTCCGATCAGTTCCCGGTCTATCGATTCCGGCGTTCCTTCCCCCGCCGGAAACAAGAGGATATTATAGCAAATCCGCCGCGCTTGCGGCAAACGCAAAACGATGTTGTCTCAAATCTCGTCAACTACCGCGCTTGGGGGAAGGGGCACATCATATTCGATTTCCAGATCGTGTTCCGGCAGTTCCTGAAGCATCTCTTGAACCGTCTTTCCGGTTTGACCTATCTGCGCCGAGAGCATTTCATCATAACACCCCCAACAATACTCTTCGGAACATCTTGCCCGAGAGTCATTCGCCGGATGTACATATGCGTAGAAACGACCCATATATTCAACCTCAATGTCGCCATACTCAAAACGCATTGACAGAATGGTCCTCAACCCCTGCACATCGCCACTGATGGCCGCCTGCAGTTTCTCCAAAGCATTTCTCATTTCATGGTTCCTTTCATTATCGAAATCAGATGAGAATATTTTATCATCTCCGTGGCAGTAATGGATCGACCAATTTCACGATGAGGATGACCGTCTTTACCTTTGGTGAAATCGTGCACATGAACAAATCCCGAGTTCGCGCCGTAATGTTGAGGATGACCGACGTCGATATCGAGGATTGGAAAATGATCTTTGTAAATACGAAGATGCTGCATTTCCCCATCTCTGTTGATTGAAAAATAAGCAGAAGATGTCTTTGCATATTCCGGCAATGCAGAATTCGGGCGATCATTGAACTGCAGAACCTTGATCCCTTCAATAATTTGGACATGGTGGTAGTGACTCTCGAAATAGAGAGTGAAACGATTTGATGACAGGTATTGACCTCGTGAGCCCATAATTAAACCTCCTTTTGATTAATGATTGACGAAATCATGTCTGGTTGATAAGCATTAAACCATGTTGGAGAAACACGCTCAAAGTGGCGAACCACCGGAACCGGAAATTCAAATTGCGGCATCGGTCCGTATAGGATCACTCCTGATGGCGACACGCGTTCCAACATGCTCTTCATGCCCATCATAAAATATCTCCGAGAACATTGCCGCCGCATGGAACCGACTGATGACACTATCACAATGCCATTACGCGGTATTGCCTCAAAGCAAACATCATAGGTGTCTGGGTACGCCCAAAGGAGAGAAGGCAGGACATGCATCCCATTATCTTGCATCCAATGTCCAATCTTCAAGGCTCGAAGAACATTATACTCAACGAACGGACGCTCCATGTCCAGCAACAATGAAAAGTCAGGCGTTGCCACACTTCCAAATTTCTTAAGCCGAGAAATGAAACGTTCGGGATTGTTCCAAAACCGATCAATCCTGCGATCGGCCAAATTGAAAATCACGCAGGAATGCGCGCTGAATTCCTCGTCGCAAGCAGAAGAAATCTTATCAAACGGGACAACATGATCAGGAATGATTGATTCCCGATCAAGAATCGGCAAGCCATAACGTGGACTGCGGCGCCATCCCTCTCCCCAAGATAGATGATACCTTCTCTCTATATAATCCCTGTCATCAACATTCATAATTATGCACCTCCATTTTTTGCGCATGATCAATCGCCGACACCGCGTCGATGCAAAAAGAAAGAGCGCATCTTCTTCCCATGCACTCGCCAGAAGCCCTACCACAGGCCAGTAAGAATACATGAAGAGAAAATGCGCTCAAAAGGGCTCATCTTCGCTACACATCGTTCTTACTCTTGAAATAGTGGTAGTATTTCTGACGAACGACTTGTTAGCTTTGCTGCTAAATCATTATGCGGCCGGGGGTGGAGTGGCGGAAGGATTCCGATCAGTTCCCGGTCTATCGAGTCCGGCGTTCCTTCCCCCGCCGGAAACAAGGAGTATTATAGCAAAATTTCCTAACGCCATGTGGACAAAACCATCTGCGATTTCTACCGGTGATTTTTCGCCTCAAGTCCGAAGGCGGTCAATCGGTAGCGTTGCGTCGGCGATCTGGGGCTGTTCGGTTGCGTCATCTCCACAAGCCCCACCTTCAGCGCCGGTCCGAGATAACTTTCGACAAAGGTGACTCGGTCTTTCAACCCGACCGATTTCATAATCGCCGCCCTTGTCATTTCGCCCTTCATTGCCAACAGCAATCGGCGCACCTGTTGCGAAAATTGCAAGCCGCTTATCTTTTTCGCTTCGACCTTACTTGTAGGGCTACTTGTAGGGTTACTTGTAGGGTCGGTCGTATCACGCCAGCCGCCGACGATTAGATATCGACTTTGCAACACATTGCCCTCACCGAGTAGCAGATTACGGAAAAATTTTTCAAGATATTCCGTCGTTTCTTCAACACCCTTCGGCACGTTGGTATAATTCGCCCGCACGAGCGCATTGCGGAAATACCATGCATTTTCGGCGAAGACGTCATTCTGTACATCGAATCCCAGCGTACGTAGATATTTGATCACGAAAACTCCGGTCGTGCGGGTATTTCCCTCGCCGAAAGCATGGATCTGCCAGAGATTGGAGGTGAATCGGGCGATATGAGCGATGAGCGCATCTTCAGAAAGTCCGATATAAGAGAACTCCTTTTCCTGCTTGAAATCGAACACCAACAGCTCCATCAACCGAAACGACGATCCGTATTTCACCGTATCACCGCCGAGCACCCATTCGTTTTTCGTGATGTCGTAATCGCGGATTCTTCCGGCGAACTCAAAGACGCCATCAAAGAGCCGACGATGAATCGAAACTAACTCCTCCGGTGAAAACGTAAATGAGTCCTCGGATAAAATCTCCGTAATATGTTGCGACACCAGATCGGCTTCTGCGGAGCGATCGGTGCCGTCACCCCCGGCGAGTCGCTTCGCCTTGTGATATTCCGACACCAGGTCCCGCGATTCGGCGAGCGTGATTTCGCCCTCGATATTGCGCCGCGCCGTTTCAAGGAGATAATCCGACGGCGTGAGCCCATCGACTTTCTGCAGTCCGATCGCGGTCTTCCAGGCATACGCCTTTTCGCGTACGCCCGGCTCCTTCGCCCTTAAATATTCACCCCATTGATCTTCACTCATAACACCGTCCACTTTCAAATTTCCATTTTCACTTTTCCATTTCCCGGGTGATTCAACTTTGCGCAACCTTGCACCCCATAGTTCTTGTACATCGAAGGGCCCATGCCCCCTCGCAGATGATCGCACACCTCATACAGCGACGAATACAGCTCACTCTTCTTAATAGCCATATGTTTTGTTACTTTAATCTTCAAGCATGCATGGGTGGTTGGGGTTTGAATGTCATTGAGAGCATTATATCAAATTCTAAGGCAGCAGGCCGAGGATGACCGCGGGATCGAGCGCCATTTTCATGAGCGCGAAGATACGCGCGCCTGCGTCTTTCGGCGAAGCGCCGAGCTGCCAGGTCGTATTGTCGACAATCAGAAAGCGGTCATGCGATTTTGCGGTGTGGATAAGCGTGATCGGCTTCGCCGAATACTGTTCGGCGTAACGGGAAGCGGCGAGCTGAACCTCGCGCTTGTTCGCCCCGCGCGAATAGATTGTGCAAGCGACGCCGTCCTTGCGCTCGGCAAGGAGCGTGAACACACGCTCGTCGATAAAGTTATCCACCAGCACATCGCCGACGGCGTCTCCGTGTTTATCCCCCCACCCCGGTAAACAGGTTCCGACAAAAAAGCCGGTTGCCAAAGCGCGAAGGCGATTCTTCCAAACCGCTTTCGGTGTCGCGCGAACGCGCGTTTCCGTGTTTTCCGTGGTAGAGATCTCCTCGGTACCGGGAGAATACCTTTTTCACTTCCGAATTTGCATATCACCCGCTCCCCGTCGGCATTAGATCGCCTGCGTCCCCTAGAAAAAATGGGTAAACTCCAGGGACAAAACCATCAGCGATTTCTACCACAAAGAGCCACATAGCGGTTGGCAGCGCTTCGCGACGGACTAACGCCATTCACTCAAGCCCCTCGCATGTACCGCGCCGGTCGCCGTCGTGGGGTAGAGTACCCGCCCCTCGTGGGGTAGAGTGTCGATCACCCTTCCACTCTACCCCCTGGGCCACCTCCACTCTATCCCCTGTCTGCACCGCGTTCCCGTCCAACCAGCCAGAACACGGACCAAAGTTTATAAACTGTGGTTCGGATTTGTCTGACCCCGAAATGGATTAGAAACGATTTTGAAAGACAAGTGTCATGTTATCCCAGGACGTGACACTCGCCGTGAGGCGGAAAATTCCATCGCGACTTCGATAGTCCGCGCGATGTCCTCGTCCGTGTGCGCGTCCGAAACGAACATCGCCTCGAAACGCGACGGCGCGACGTAGACGCCGCGCTCGAGAAGATGACTGTACCACGCGCGGAACTTCGCGTCCGCGTTCTCGCCGAAGCGGCTCGCACCGTCCCTGAAGAAGACGCTCGCGAGCGAACCGATGCGCGCGACCTTGGCGTCGCCGTCGAGCGCCGATTCAAACGCGCTCGCGAGGCGTTCCGTCTTCGCGGCGAGCCGCGCGTAGATTCCGCGGTCGGCCGCGAGCAGCTTCAAGGTCGCGATCCCCGCCGCCGTCGCGATCGGGTTCCCGGAAAGCGTGCCCGCCTGATAGACCTTCCCGTCCGGCGCGACATGGCGCATTATCTCCTCGCGCCCGCCGTAGACCGCGGCCGGCATCCCGCCGCCGACGATTTTCCCGAGCGTAGTCAGATCGGGCTTCACGCCGAAATATTCCTGGGCCCCGCCGAGCGCGAGCCGAAAGCCGGTGATCACCTCGTCGAAAATGAACAGCGCGCCGTAACGCGCGGTGATTTCGCGGAGTCCTTCGAGAAAACCGGGGCGAGGCAGGACGACGCCCATATTCGCCGCGACCGGCTCGACCACGACCGCCGCGATACGCTCGCCGCGGTCCGCGAACAATTTTTCCACCGCCGCGATATCGTTGTAATCGAGGACGATCGTGTGCTTCGCAAAATCCGCGGGGACGCCGGCCGAATCGGGCGTTCCGCAAGTCAGGAGCCCCGAGCCGGACTTCACTAAGAGCCCGTCGGAGTGGCCGTGATAGCAGCCCGCGAATTTGACGATGTCGTCGCGCCCGGTGAAGCCGCGCGCGACTCTCACGGCGCTCATCACCGCCTCCGTCCCCGAAGAGACCATGCGCGAAACCTCCATCGACGGGACGAGTTCGCGGATGAGCTCGGCCATCTCGACTTCGCGCGCGGTCGGCGCGCCGTAGGTGAGTGCGTCGTCAACGGCCGCCTTCACGGCCGCGGTGACTTCCGGGTGCGCGTGGCCGAGAATCCCGGGGCCCCACGAGCAGATGTAGTCGATATACTCGTTACCGTCGACATCGACGATACGATCGGCGAAAGCGCGCGCGATGAAGCGGGGAATCCGCCCGACCGCGCGGCAGGCGCGGACGGGACTGTTGACGCCGCCGGGCATCACCCGACTCGCCCGCTCGAAGAGCGCGCGCGAATTCGCCTCGTTCATTTCTTCGCGTCTTCCCAGAGCGCTTCCATCTCGCCGAGCGTCATCTCGCGAAGCGGCTTTCCGAGCGCCTTCGCGGCGGCCTCGACCTTGCGGAAGCGCGCGGAGAACTTCGCGGTCGCGAGCTCGCCCGCCGATTCCGCGTCGACGCCGAGATGGCGCGCGAGATTGGTGACCGCGAAGACGAGATCGCCGAGTTCGCGCTTGACGTCGTCCGCCTTCGCGGGCTCGATCTTCTCGAGCTCGCCGTCCTTGAAGGAGCCGCCGAGCTTTTCGACCTCGGCCTCGAGCTCGGAGAGCTCTTCGCGGATCTTCGCGAGCGGACCGCGCGCATCCTTCCAGTCGAAACCGACGCGCGAAGCCTTTTCCTGGGTACGTTGCGCCTTTAAAAGCGCGGGAAGCGTAGCGGGAACGCCGTCGAGCGCGGAGTGGCGCGCTTCCTTGCGGTGCTCGAGTTGTTTCAGTTGCTCCCAGTTCTTGAGGACCGTCGCGGGGTCGTTTGCAACGACGTCGCCGAAGACGTGCGGGTGACGGTGGACGAGCTTGTCCGCGACGCCGTTCGCGACGTCGTCGAAGGTGAAGCGCCCTTCCTTCTCCGCCATCACGCTCTGGAACATGATCTGAAGGAGAACGTCGCCGAGTTCCTCGACGTAGTTCACCTTGTCGTCCGGGCGGTCCATCGCCGCGAGGAGCTCGTACGTCTCCTCGAGGACGCAGGGTTTGAGCGACTCGAGCGTCTGGATCCTATCCCAAGGACAACCCGCCTCCGGATCACGGAGACGGGTCATGATTTCGTGTAAACGATCGATACCGTTCATCGCGAAATTATTTCGCTTTCGGCTTGGTCGTGCGTTTCTTGCGCGGGTTGGGCTGGCCGATTTCCTTGAGCATCTTGCGGAAGCTGCCCTTGCGGACGTTGAAGGGCTTGCCGCCCTTGATGCGCGGGAACTCGCAGGCGCGGAGCTGGGCGCTCGCGTCCTCATCGGGGCCGACGACGCCGGAGACGCCCTCGAGCGCGCACTTGACCGCGAAGCGGGCGCAGCGCTCGATGTGCTTCAAATCCTTCTTGTTCGGCGCGGCCGCGCGGGCGAAGTAGCCCGACTTGAAGACCTGGACCTTCTCGGCGCGGAGGAGCTCGCCGAACTTCTTGCCGACGTACTGGCCGACGTTGACCTTGTCAAGCCGCGGGTGACCGAACGCGTCGACCGGAACTTCCTCGCCGTTCTTTTCCATTTCGGCGATGATGTCCTTGACGCCGGCGCCTTCGGAGACGAAGATGTTGACGGCGTCGACCTTGTCCATGATCGGAAGGAGGCGGGCGGCCTCGGCGCGGAAGTCGATCTTCGACTCGGGGACATAGATCGCGTGGACATCCTGGCGCTCCATCGTGAGACCGAAGCCGGGGACGAACTTCGTGCGCTTGAGCATCTTCCGGTAGTACTGCGCCGTCTTGTAGGTGAGCCAGCCGCAGTTGCGGCCCATGACCTCGTGGATCGTGAGCGCGCGCGGATTCGCGCTGTTTTCCTTGACGACGTTCATGAAGAACTTCGCGCCCTCTTCGGCCGCCGACCACGCGCCGAGCGACTGCTTGATCGGGTAGACGTCATTGTCGATCGTCTTCGGGAGGCCGACGACGATAAGCGGATAGTTGTTCTTCGCGAGGTACGCCGCGAGATCGGCCGCGGTCGTGTTCGTGTCGTCGCCGCCGATCGTGTGGAGGACGTCGACGCCGTCCTTGACGAGCTGGTCGGCCGCGACCTTAAGCGGATCTTCGCCTTCCTTGACGAGGCCGCGCTTGATGCAGTCCTTGACGTTCGTGAGCTTGACGCGGCTGTTGCCGATCGGCGAGCCGCCGTGCTTCGTGAGAATCTTCGCGTTCGCGCGGACCTCGGGCGTGACGGGGATCGAATCGCCCTTCAAGAGGCCCATGTAGCCGTTGATGTAGCCGATCATCTCGACCTGCGGGGCGACCTTCGTGTACTCGTCGATAAGAAAACCGATCGAGGAGCTGAGGCACGGCGCGAGACCGCCGGCCGTGAGGAACGCGACTTTCTTGACTTCTTTAGCCATTTTTATTCTCTCTTTAGTTTAGGTTTAAGTATTAAATCTTCTTGGGTTAGAACTTCTCACCCTCTCACCTTCTCACCCTCTCACCTTCTCACCCTCTCACCTTCTCAACTCTTTCATCACATTCGCCATCTCGACGGCGGACTGCATGACGGAGAAGCCCTTGTTTCCCTGCTTCGTCCCGCAGCGCTCGACCGCCTGCTCGAGATTTTCGGCGGAAACGACGCCGTCGAGGACGGGAACGCCGGATTTAAGCGAAATCTTCGAGAACGCCTCCGCGCTCGTCATGTTGATGAGCGTAGCGTGGGTCGTCGCGCCCTGGACGACCGCGCCGAGGCAGACGACGGCGTCGACGCCCGTTTCGGCGAGCTTCGAGGCGACGAGCGGGAGCTCGTACGCGCCGGGGACGCGGACGAGGACAAGATTCTTCTCGTCGCCGCCCATGCGGACGAACGCGTCGACCGCGCCCTTCACGAGCTGCTCCGTGAGGAACGAATTGAAACGGCTCACAACCACGCCGACCTTGAGGCCGGTCGCGACGAGCGCTCCGCTGACTTCTTTCATCTTGTAATCTTCCTTATGCGAAAAACGGCGAGAATTATAACATAACTCCGTTGAAAGTGTCAATCTAGCACATTCTGTCAGGTTCGGGAACATGAAGCATGAAACATGAAGCATGAAGCATTGCGGAATTGGGAACTCTTGCGGTCGCGCGTTCGCGCGACCTTAGCGGGTGACACCCATAAACACCTTAAGGAGCCCATGGGCGGAAACCCTACGGCAGATATTCCGCGAGTTTCTCGACAAGAAGATCGGGGTTGATGGGCTTCGCGATATGGTCGTCCATGCCGGCGGAAATCGCCTGGCGGCGATCTTCCGCGAAGGCGTTCGCGGTCATCGCGAGAATCGGCAGCTTCGCGATTTCCGTACCGAGCGCGCGAATACGCCGGGTCGCCTCGTAGCCGTCCATCACCGGCATCTGGATATCCATCAGCACGAGATCGATTTCGCCCGGCTTCGCCGCCGCGAGTTTTTCGACCGCCTCCTGGCCGTTCGCGGCCTCAATAACGGCGATTCCGTGCTGCGCGAGGAGCTCCGCGGCGATGATGCGGTTGAGCTCGATGTCTTCGACGAGCAGCACTTTCCTGCCGCTGAAATCGCGGGGGACCGGCTCCGGGGCCTTCTCCGGCGGCGCCGAGAGCGCGAATTCGAAGGTCAGCTTCACGGTCGTGCCGCGATCGAGCTCGCTTTCGATGTCGATCATGCCGCCCATCAGATCGACGATCCGCTTCGTGATCGCCATGCCGAGGCCCGTTCCCTCGACGCCGGAAAGAGTCGCCGACCGTTCGCGGGTGAACGGATCATAAATAGTCCTGAGGAACTCCTCGGTCATGCCGATACCGCTATCGGCGACGGTGAACTCGTAGCGCGCGAAACCCTCGCGTCCAGCGGGCTGCTCGGTCGCCCGGATACTCACCTTCCCGCCGCTTTTCGTGTACTTGATCGCGTTCGAGGCAACATTGAGGAGCACGCGGTCGAGCCGCAGCTTGTCGCAGACGACGTAGCGATTTCTTATGCCGCTCGTATCCGTGCGCAGATCGAGCCCGCGGGCGGCGGCGTTGGCCGCGACAATATCCTTTACCGAGACGAGAATCTCCTTGAGGTCATGCGGTTCGGCGGAAATCGTCATCTTGCCCGCCTCGATGCGGCTCATGTCGAGGACGTCGTTGATAAGCTCGAGGAGGTGATTCGACGCCTCGGAGATCTTCGCGAGGTAATCGCGCGTCCGCGCCGGATCGTCGACATGAGCGGCCGCGAGCCCGGTAAAGCCGATGATGGCGTTCATCGGAGTGCGGATATCATGCGACATGTTGTTCAGAAAGATCGTCTTCGCGCGGTTCGCGCTCTCCGCGAGCGCAAGCGCCCGTTCCAGCTCCGCGGCGGTCCGCGAGTTACGTTCGATCAGCGTGATTTCGCTTTGGATCATCGTCGCGACCGCGCGCACGAGAAAGACGTCCTCCGAAGCGCGCCGGGGGTTGTCGATGCCGATGAAGCCGACTAGCTCCCCTCTAAGGACGAACGGCGCCGTGACGAGCGAATGGATATTCTGCGGCTCGAGCACCTTGAGAATCTCTTCGCTACCCGCGCCCGCGGCGGTAAGTTCCTTCATCGAGAAGGCGCCGAACCGGCGGAACGCCTCCGCCCATGGGTCGAGCATGGCGATGGGGAGGCCTTGCAGATTCTCGCGCTGGGGCTCGACGCCCGGGGCGCAGTATTCGTAGGTGTTGTTCGTCTTACCGCCGTCGAGGACTTCGAAGACATACGCCCGGTCGGCGTCGTAGAACTCGCCGAGCTCCTTGAGGAGCGCATCCACTACCGCCGGGCTCGGCTCGTTCTCAACGCGCAGCCGGATGCAATCGGCGAGCGTCCGGTGGAGATCGTTCTCCTTCTCGCTCGCGGCGTGCCGGCAGCGGCTCTCGGTATCGCAGTCGCATAAATCAAGGCCGGCGCCATCCTCCGGGGATTTGGTATTCATATGTCTTCCAGATTACTGATCTTTAATAAAAGTATATTCTATCAAAGTCGATTCACCTCGGCAAATCGACTGGCCGGCGCCGCATCCGATTGCGGCGATGAACGACGATATGGTAGAATAGCCCGCAAAATGAAAATCAATCGGACGATTCTTCCCCCGGGGCGCATCGGGCTTGCCGTAAGCGGCGGCTCCGATTCGGTCGCGCTCGCCTTTCTCCTCACGAAAGGCGGAAAAAAGAAGAACGCGGCCGAGAGATTCGTAATCTTACATGTCGACCACGGTCTCCGCCCGGAGTCGAAGGAAGAATACCGATTCGTCCGCGCGCTCGCGAAAAAGCTCGGCGTACCCTTTCACGGCACTCACGCGAAAGTAGTGCAGGCGAAAGGCGAATCGCTCGAAATGGCCGCTCGGCGCGTCCGGCTCGCGTTCTTCGAGAAGAAGATGCGGACCTTGAAGCTCGACGCAATCGCGACCGGCCACCACATGGACGACGTCGCCGAGACTTTTCTGATGCGCATCCGCCGCGCCTCCGGCCCGGTGGGTCTCGCCGGAATCAAGGAAACCTCGCGCGTCGGCGCGATCAGATTCGTCCGCCCGCTCCTCGGCTGCCGCGACTCGGAGCTCAAGGACTACCTGCGGAAGTACGGCGAGGAATGGCGCGAGGACGCCTCGAACGACGACGTTTCGATCGAGCGGAACAAAGTCCGCCACGAGGTGATACCGTACTTGGAAAAAGCGCTCGACGAGAATCTCGTCGAGCACCTTTTCCGCATATCGCGCTTTCTCGCCGCCTCAGCGGCGCCCGCCGGGGCCGCCCATTCCCGGGCCGCCCATTCCGCCGGGACCGCCAGGACCGCCGCGCCCCTCGCTTGAAGTCGCCTCGTAGATTTCACTGATCGTGTCGACGATTTCCGTCGCCTCGCTCCCCGAAAAGCCGAGCGCCTCCGCGGTCTGCTGCAGGAGATTCTCGCGCTCCTGCGAGTTCGTCTCCTGAATCGCGCGGCCGGTCTCGCGCATCTCCGAGAAGAGCGAGTCGCGCTCGTCGTCGGAAAGATCGGGCATCGACTGCATCTTCTCCTCGAGCTCCTGGCGCTTCGCGATCAGGTCCTGAAGCTTCGCGTGAGTTTCCTGGGCCTTCTTCGACATCGTCGAGGTGTCGACCGACGAGAGGAAGTCGATCTTCGACTGGGCGCGTTCGGCGCGCTGCTTCATGAATTCGGCGCGGCGCTTCTCCATTTCCGCGTACTGCTCCGGATTCTCTTTCTTGAACTTCTCCATCTGGGCGCGCATCTCCTCGCGCGAAGGACGCTCGCCGCCGGGACCGAACATTCCGCGACGATTGCGGCCCTTGCCGTCTTCCTTCGTCTCGGCCGCCGCGTTCTTCTCAGCGAGCATCGCCTCGAGTTCCTTGATCCGCGCGCGGAGATTCTTCTCGGTGAGCCCTTCGGGCGTATCGGCGACGCCTTTCGCCTTGTAGGTTTTGGCGCTCTTATCCTTAGTCTCGGCCGGAGCGGCCGACGGCTTAAGACAGTAGCCGAGCGCGGCGCCGGCGACGAGAGCGATCACGGGGACCGCGAATCCGATTTTCTTCATTTCGTTTTTCCTTCGTTTGATTTTGATAAATCCTTGACTTCTAGATAGCGCTCCTGCCCGTAGGGAAACGCGCTCGGAACGTAATTCCCGACGCGAGGTCTCACGAGCGAATGGTTTTTCGGATAGTGGGTGAAAATCCACGGGCAGTCCTCGCGGACGATCCGGTCGCACTCGCGCCAGCAAGCGTTCCGCTCCTCCGTCGTGGTCGCGTCCATGCCGCGCTCGAAGGCGGCGTCGAATTCGGGAGACGAGTAATTCGAGTGATTCGGTCCGGGGCTCGCGTTCTTCGAGTAGAAGAGCTGAAGAAAGTTCTCGGCGTCGGGATAGTCGCCGACCCAGCCCATGAAATAAAGCTGGACGCGCCCCTCGTTCACCGCGCGGAGAAACGCGCCCCAGGTGTCGAGCTGCAGCTCGAGCCGAACGCCGATCTTCTCGAAGAAGCTCGCTATGAGTTCGCCCTTCTCGCGGCTGTCCTGGGTCGGCCGCCCGATCGAGAGCGTGAGGACGAGCCGCCGCCCTGTCGCGGGATCGATGCCGCCCGGGTAGCCGGCCTCAGCGAGGAGCTTCTTCGCGCGCTCGAGATCGAACGGATACGGCGAGGGTTCGTCGAGACGCCCGTCGACGCCGACCGGGATCGGGCCGCTCGCGTATTCGACGCGGTTCATGTTGAACTTTCGCCAGCTCTCGAAATCGAACGCCGAGGTGAGCGCCTGGCGAAGTTTCTTGTTTCCCCCGACGACCGGGTCGCGGGAATTGATGCCGATATAGAGAACGTCGAGCGAGGAATACGAAACGAGTTCGACGCCTTCCGCCGCGAGCGATTCGTCGAGTTTCCCGTCCGCGCCGAGGACCGCGTCCCAGTTGTCTTTAGAAATCTCGCCGAGGAAATCAATCTCGCCCTTGAGGAACATAAGCCACTGGGTCGAGACGTCGTCGATGACGAGGTAGCGGATTTCGTCGAACGGTTTCGCGTTATCCCTCCAGCCGCGCCACGCGGGATTAAGCTCGTAGACCATCTCGTGATTTTTCCACCAGCTTTTGAGCCGATACGGCCCCGTCCCTTCGCCGCTTTCCGTCCTCACGCCGGCGTAGCTCATCGCGAGCATCCACGGGAAGACGTGATAGCGGCGCTTGAGCGTGATGACGACCGTCCGGTCGTCCGGCGCCTCCATCTTCTCGACGTACTTCATCGTCCAGCCGCCGGGCGAGACGAGTTCGGGGTCGCTGAGCCGCTCGAGCGAACGAACGACGTCGCGCGCGGTGACGGGCGAACCATCGACCATCTTCAAAGTGTAGACGAGCCCGTCCGCCGAAATTTCCGGGATCTCGCAGAGCCCGCTCTTGAGCCGGTAAGGCCGCGCGAGATAATCGACCTCGAGCGGAGACTCGCAGTAAAGCGACACCGCGCGCGAATCGTAGACCGCCTGGGCGCGGATCGGGTCGAGCGAGGTGACGCGCTCCAGGGGGCGCGTGAACGCCGCGGCGAGAACGAGCGGCGCAAGAAAGCTGGAGAACAGCGCCGTCATGAGGAGTGAATCTCGAGCCGGACGTCGAGCTTCTTCGGCGCGCCGGGGAGCGCGGCGATCGTCCGCCGGATCGCCGCGAGTTTAGGACGCACCGCGAAATTGAGCGCGGCGGTCCGGACGTAAAGATAAAGACGACCGTTCTCGAAACGGCCGGGCTTCGCCGGGAGCCCCGGGAAGAGCTGCGCCCACTGCGCGGTGAGGGACTCGACGAACGGGTCGTGAACTACCGTCAGTTCCGCGATCGCGGCGGTCGCCGCCGAGGCGAAAGTCGAATAGCGATGGCGCTTCTCCGGTTCGGTCGGGTAATATCTCGGAATCACCCGTCCGAACTCGTCGATGTATCTTTCCGCCTCGGGGTCGTCGGTCACTTCGCCCCCGTCGCGAGCTGCTGGAGCCGCGATTCGATGAACGGCTGGAGGGCGCCGTCCATGACGCCGTTCACGTCGCTCGTCTCGCACTCGGTGCGGAGGTCCTTGACCATCGTGTAGGGGCAGAAGACGTAGGAGCGGATCTGCGAGCCCCAGCCGTTCTCGGACTTCGCGCCGTAGAAGCGGTCCATCTCGGCGCGCTTCTGGTCCTCGTAGTATTCGTAAAGCTGGGCGCGCAGCATGTTCATCGCCTTTTCCTTGTTCATGTGCTGCGAGCGTTCCTTCTGGCAGGCGACGACGATGCCGGTCGGGAGGTGGGTGAGGCGCACCGCCGAGTCGGTCTTGTTGACGTGCTGGCCGCCCGCGCCGCCGGAGCGGTAGGTGTCGACGCGGAGATCCTCGTCCTTGATTTCGACGTCGATGTCCTCGTTGATCTCGGCGACCGTCTCCATCGAGGCGAACGAAGTCTGGCGGCGCTTGTTGGCGTCGAACGGCGAGATGCGGACGAGGCGGTGGATCCCGCGCTCGGTCTTGAGCATACCGAAGGCGTACGGCCCCTCGACGCGGAAGTAGACGTCCTTGTAGCCCGCCTCTTCGCCGAGCTGGGTGTCGTATTCTTCGACCTTCCAGCCCTGGCTCTCGGCGTAGCGCTGGTACATGCGGTAGAGCATCGCGACCCAGTCGCACGCCTCGGTGCCGCCCTGGCCCGCGTGAAGCTTCACGAAAACATTGCACTGATCGAACTTGCCACCGAGAAGCGACTGGAGACGGAGTTTCGCGAAGAAGCCGTCGGCCTTCGCGCACTCGGCGAGCGTGTCCTTGAGCGCCGTCTGCTGGGCCTCGCCCTCCTCCATTTCGGCGAGCTCGAGCATCACCTCGGCGTCCTCGACCGTCTTAAGGAGCGAATCGAACGGGACGACGTACGCGCGCTCCGCGTTCGTCGCGGCGATCACGTCGCGCGCCTTCGCCTGGTTGTTCCAGAAATCGGCCTGCGCCTGCTGCTCTTCGAGCCCCGCGAGCTTCTTCCGCCGGTCGTCGACCTTGATGTAGTCGGCCATCTCGCCGACGCGCTTCTTGAGGTCGTCGATGCGCTGGCGCACCTCCTCGGTCTCGAGCAATTTCTCTTTCGTCTCTTCTGCCATAATCAATATCCTCGGTTGAAATAAATATTATAGCAAAAAGACATCGTTCTCGGTATTCAGGCGCAACCGGAGTATTAAACGCCGCAGGCGCGGGTCGAGAGTTTAGGCTCGACGAAAGCGTAGCGACGGGTGCCGTCCGGTAAGAGGATGATCGCGGCCGTATCGAGAAAGCGCGGCCAGTTCGACTCGTGGAAATCGGTTTTGACTTTTCGCGCGTGAAGAAACGCCGCGACGAAAATGTCATGGGTCGTGAAAATTCCGAGCCGGGCGGAGAACACCCCGAGCGCGTGCGCTTCGTAGCGGTCGGCGGCGGGAGCGAGCGGCGCGAAGCCGCGCTGAACGCCGCGCTCGAGGTAGTCGCGCATCTTCTCGAAGAACCGTCCGTCGCGGAAAAGCTCGAATACTTCGCGCTCGTCGCTCATGAATGCGCCGCCGTTACCGATTTCGGCGTCACGGACGACTTCCGCGTCGCCGAGCCCCATCCCTTCCGCGATCAGTTCCGCCGTCATCACGGTCCGCGCGAGGGGACTTGCGCGGAACTCGACTGAATCCGCGGCGCCCGCGAGCATGCGCCCGAGTTCACGCGCGGTGCGCCGCCCTTCCTCGGTCAGCGCAAGATCCCCGCCGAACGACGGGTCATCGTGGTCGATGTGGGGGCGCTCGGCGTGACGCACGAGCAGGAGCACTCTCGCGCCGCGCGCTAATTCGGCTCTGACTTCTTCAATGGTCATTTCGCAGGTTTGACGATTATGCGGTAAAAGCGCGTGGTCGCCGCGCCGGTCGGGGCGGTGAGCGGGGTCGAGGCGGTCGTCGCCTGAACATAGGCCGTCGTCGCAACATCGGAGGCGGCGAGGCCCGCGATGGTATCGGCGTACTTGACCGCGTACCAGAGGCCGGGAATCGTTTTCACGACAAGGGTCGCGCCGTCATCGTCGTCCGTCGCCTCGGAAATCGCGAAGGGAGCCGCGACCGCGAGGTTGAGCTCGGGGACGACCGGAATCGCGACGGAGTCGACCGTCACCGAACCCGACTCGCTTAAGACGAGCGTGAGCGTCTCGCCGGAGAGCGATGCCGTCGCGTCGAACGCGCCGGTGATCTCGAGCGTTCCGTAGTAGACCTTGAAGGTCGAGTCCGCGGTGACCGCGATCGCCTTGCCGGTGAGGTTCGTGATAATCGCATTACCGGCATCATCGACATAGCCGACCGGTGTATCCGCCGAGTCGACGAGATCGGGGAGCGCGACGTAGATGCCGTCCGACTTGGTCGTGAGCTTGAGATCAAGGGCGGCGCCGTCCTTGACGACGCTCGCGATGGAGACAGTCTTGTAGTTGGTGCCGCCGATCGCGAGGAGCTTGTCGCCCGCCGCGGGTTCGCTCGTCACGACGAATTTCTGGATCTCGACCGTGATGTTCTGCGCCGAGGTGTTCGAAATCGTGCCCGTGAAATCGGCAACCTCGCCGACGATGAACGGAAGCGCGCCGGTCGTGCTCCAGCCGATCGTGAAGGTTCCGCTGCCCGTAAGCCGCGCGATTGTGTTGGTGCGATTGGAGCCCGAATAACCATCCGTGATCTTCACCTCGCCGCCGAGTTCGAGGGTCGGGACGACCGAACCGCTCTCGCTCATGTAGCCGCCCGCGATGCCCATCACCTTGACGGTCGAGTTCGCGTTGCCGCAGGCGTTTACGATCTGGTTCCAGCTGTTGAAGCTCTGAACTGCGGGGAGGACGACCGTGCCGGTCCACTCCGAGCAGAGGGTGAACGGAACCGCGGTGACGCTCGACGGGAAGTTGGTGAGCGTGAAGGTTCCCGCGCCCGCGAGGACATAATCGCCCGAGTATGCACTCGCATTGTAAGTCTCGCCCGCGGGAACCGTGACAATGGTCGGATAGACCGCGAATTCGTCGGTCGCGTTCTTGATCTGAGTAGCGTCGAGAATTCCCGGAAAGACTTTGAAGTCCTCGAGCGCGATGCCGCCCGTACGGACCGCGCCGCCAGCGGTGCCTTTCCCGAAGATCGAGCCAAGCTGGTAGCCGGAATTCGGCCACACCGAGAGCGTGCCCGAGCCCTTTTGGACGCCGTCGACATACAAGGTCGCGCTCATCGTGTCCTTGTCGACGGTGATGACATAGTAGTGGAACACTTCCGCCGCGTGCTCGACCGTCGCCGAGATGACCTTCTTAGGCGAGGTGTAGTCGCTCGCGATTTCGCCGACGTAGACGCCGTTCGCGCCGTCCGCGAAGAGGCCGATCACCTGCGGCGTGTTGCCGCTACCGAAGCTCACGAGCGTCGAGTCGGCAGTAGTGACCGAGCGGAGGCCGACCGCGAGAGTGAACGACGCGCCCTGGGTGAGGTCGGTGGCGCCCCACGGATGGACGCTGCCCGAGACGGTGACGAGCGCCCTGTCGGCGGTCGCACGATTGATGGTGATCAAATTCGACTCGCTTCCCGCCTCGCCGCCGACCGCGACCGATCCGGTGCCCTTGTTCGACGAAGTGGACGGAACCGACTCGAAGTCGAACCAGCAGAACGGCGCGGGGTATTTCGCGAGGCGGAGGACGCCGTCCGCGATTTCGGCGCAGCCGGGCGTGAACGCAGTCTCGCCCGCGTAGTAGCTGACGGTGCCCGACGGAACCGCGCTCGCGTACATGACGAGCGTCTCGTCCGCCGAAATCGAATCCGCGAACTTGAAAGTGCCGCCCGTCGAATCGCCCGAGAGGATGAGCGAGCTCGGGAGCGTCGCCTCGGAAAGGTCGAGCGTACCGCCCGTCAGGATGACGCCTTCGTAGCCGCCCGCAAGCACCTCGGCCTCGGTGTAGCTCTCACCTTCGTCGATCTCGAGGTAATTGACCGGATGCTCGACGATCTGGAACGCGGCGACACCCTGTCCGCCCGCGAGGTACTGAACGCTCAGCTCGCCGATAAGTCCGGTAATGTGGAGGACGTTCGTACCCTCGCCGACTTCCGCGCTCTCGCGGACGCCCCAGGTGGTGAACATCGTCGTGTCGCTCGCGAAATCGGTGCACGCCGCGCCCTTCACGGTCGCGCCTTCCGTCATATCGCCCGTATACCAGTAACCGTTCACCGCGATCGCGCGGAGCGCGTTCGTGTTGGTGTAGTACGAGGTAGAGCTGTTGACGTTCGCGATCATATCCTCGGTAAGCGAGGTCTGATTGGTGACCTCGTGACCGGAGAGATAGAGGTAGAGATCGTACTTCTCGAACGGAATATTCGTGACCGTGATCGACGAGGTCTTGTCGGTATCGTCCTTGACGCCGCAGTAGGTGATCATGTAGTCGGGCGTCGCGGTCTCGGTCCGTCCGTAATTCGCCGCGCTCGTCGCGTAGACGGTGACGGTCGCGCCGGCCGAGGTGGTCGTTTCATCCATAGAGTAGAGGATGGTCGCGTTCGAGGACGAATTGACCGTCTTCGTATTGAGCCACGCGCTCGCGGGGATATTGCCGACCAGCGTCGCCTGGGTGTTGGTGACCGCGCCGACATCGTCCTGCGAAATATTGACGTTGATTACGCGCGGGAGTTCCGAGCGCGAATCGTAGAGCGAGTAGACGACCGCAGTTTCGGTGACGTTCGAGGCGAGCGTCGTATAATCATCCGGAATCGCGATGATCGCGGGATCGAACTTCGCGGTGTTCTCGACCGTAAGGGTGAGCGACTTCGCGAAAGCGACCGTGCCGTTCGTGAGCACCGAAGAGCCGGAGATGATCGGCTGGTAGTCGACGTTCCAGGTGTTGAAGGTAACAGTCGCGTCGGAGGCGACGTTAAGCTCGACGTCCTTGAGCGACGATGCGGTATCGCTCGCATACCCGACCGCGATATCGCCCGCAACATTGAGGACGAAGTTCGTCGCCTTGTCGCCGAAGTAGAGCGTATCGCTCTTCGCGGGGATGACGAGCGTGTCACCTTCAGCCGGCTCGAGCGTCGTCCCGGTACCGTCCGCCGCGGTATTGAAGACCGCCGAATTGCCGCTCGACGCCCAGTAGGTGCCGCTCGACCAGTAGAGGGTCAAATTGGGCTTGCGGTAGATCCGCGAACCGGTAGCGAGAGTCTCACCGTCCGCATCGATGAACTTGATCGTGCCGCCGTCCATCTCCGCGCCCGACTCGTAGTAGACTTCGCCCGAGACGAGCGGCACGACGAGCTCGCCCGACTTGACGGTGATCGAGCCCTCCTTGCCCTTGGTGACGACGAGCGTGCCCGAGCCAGTCTTCTCGACCGCGCCCGAACCATTGAAGGTCGCGTTGTTGGTCGCGACGCCGTCGGTGTAGATTTCGAAGGTGCCGGCATTGACGTTGATCGTTCCGGAACAGTTCGCGAGATCGCCCTTGTGACGCCAGATGCCGTTACCGTACTTCACGATCGAAGCGGAGCCTTCGAGCGCGGGATAGGTCTCGAGAATCGCGTCGTCCTTGACGGTAACGCCCATGCCGTGTTTGTTCGAGCCGCTCGTAGCAATAAGCGACTTGGTCGTCGAACCGCTGTTCAAGGTAATCGTCGCGGTGGTGGCAGTACCGGTCGGGGAAGCGACGTAAATCTGCGCCGTCTCCTCGGTCGCGGTGCCGCCGTAGATGCCGCCCTTGTGGGTCGAAGTCGCGGTGTTCTTAAAGTCCATTGTCGAGCCAGGGTCGAGGAGGAGCCGTCCGCGGAAGAACATCGAGCCGGTGTACGAGGCGAGGTTCAAGGCCGAACCGTCGCCGACCTTGATGACGGTCGAAGTATTGACCGCGCCGTTCCAGCCATCGAGATCCTGTTCGGTGAGGTTGAGCGTCGCTCCGTTGATGACGAGCATCGTCGGATCGTCAGCCGTGCCCGACGACGAGAACGCGTTTCCGTCGCCCTTCCAGCCGAACGAATGGATGCCGCCGTCAAAGACGAGATGCGGCGCGAAGCCGGAGCCGTTCGCGGCGCTGTAATCCATCTCAAGCCCCGTCGATTCGCCGCCTATCGCGACGATCATCGTCTCGTTCGTCTTGAGCGAAGCGCGCATATCGCCACCCATCGTGTAGTTCGCGTTCGTCGCGATAATGGTGATCGCGCCCGTACCGCTCACCGTTCCGAGGTCTATCCCCGGCTCGATCGTGATCGGCGCGCCGAGTTCGGTCTCGGCGATCGCGAGCGACGCGCCCGAGGCGACCGTGAATTTCGCCTCCGCGCCGTCCGCCGCGTCGTCGGTCGTCTCGACGACGAAACGCTCGAGCGAAAGTTCGCGGTTGACGGTGACGGTCGTCGTCGCCGAGACGCGGTTCGTCACTTCGCCCGCGCCCGCGTAGACGCCGTTCTCCCAGAGCGCGACGTCGGTCCAGTTGCCGTCCGTGCCCGTCATCAGCATCACGCCGCCGAGCTTCGGCCACACGGGATACTGCCCCGCGACCGAGGTGATGTAGGCGGAGATATCGGAAGTCCAGATCGCGACCTCGTCGATATTGAAGCCGTTTCCGACCGCGCCGTCGGTGTAGGTGATGCCGCCGTAGATCGAGCCGATCTGTCCGTTCCCAGACGAGAAGGTGATCATCTCCTCGACATTCGTCGAACCTGCGAGCGCGCCGTCGATATAGAGCGAGTAGGTGTAGGTCGTCGTCTCATCGACCGTCTTGCCACCGTCGAAGGTGAGGATGAACGAGTGGTACTGGGTCGTATTGACCGCCGCGTCCGAAACGAGCTGGACGGGGCAGGTAATGCCGGTAGACCCGGTAGATGTGTACTTACGAAGTTCGATCTTCCCTTCCGAGTTGCGGCAGAGGAAAATGCCGGTCTGACCGCTCGACCAAGCCGCACCGCCGATATTCCAGAGGACGCCGCCCGAGACTTCGGCGAGGCGCGCGACCGCCATCACCGACCATGCCGCCTCATCGTCGAAACCGGTTAGCGAGCCGTTCGGATGGGTGGACGAGGTGACTTTCGCCGCGTAGTTGGAGACACTGTCGCGGATAAGCGCATAGTCCGTAAACTTTTCGTCGGACCAGTTGAGGAGCTTACCGCCGAGGAGCGTCGAAACGGTGTTGGTGTTGTCGTATCCGTTCGAGTAGAGCGGAACGGGCGCGAGACGGAGGACGATCATTCCGTCCTCGTAGGTCGCGTAAGGCGTGATGGTCTCGCCGTCGACCGTGTAGGTGATACCCGAGGGAAGCGCCGCGGCCTTCGCGATCACGGTCGGGATCTCGATTCCCGCGGGGAGCTTGATCGTGCCGGTCGAGTCCGCCGAGAGAGTGAAGGTCTCGAGCGGAAGCGTCGCGGCCGAGAGGTCGAGCGTGCCGCCCGCGAGTTTCACGACATCCGCCGAGGCGACATCCGCCGCGCTCTTCGTCTCCCCTTCCGCGATCGTGACCGAGGTCGAGGTCTCTTCGACGATCTGCACCGCCGCGATCGCGCCGCGGTAATTGCCGTTCGAGCGGTTACCGCCGACGATCGAGAGATCCGCCGCGGTGAGGCCGGTGACGATGATGACGTTCGTCCCCGCGATCGAAGTCGCCGCCTGCGAATAGCCCCAGTTATCGGTGCCCGCGTAGGCGACGCCGTCAGTCGAACAGGTGTAGCTCGTTCCGTTCACCGTCACCGGACTGAACGGACAGGCGGTGCCGTCGGCCGCCGCGTAGACATAGACCGAATACTTGTCGTAAGGAACCGAGCTAACCGTCACCGTCGGATGGGTCGTGTTGTTGTCGTCGAGGTAGCCCTTCAGGATGCCTTCGCTCACCGAAGTGTAGTAGTAAACGGTGTTCGCCTTCCACGAAATAACCGTGTCGTCGTTCGTGACCGAGCCGCTCGTCCCCGCGCAGTCGAGCCACGCCGTCGAGGGGAGCTTAACGAGACCTTCGTAGGATCCGGCCGTGTAACTGCCACCGTTGAAGTTGAGGCTGATCGCGTTCTTCGCCTCAAAGGTTGCGCGCGACTTGATGATACCCGCGACGCCGCTCACCGCCGAATAGCCCTCGGTGACGCTCGAGACCGTAAGAACGCTCGCGTCATCGTCGTCGGCGAGTTTGAAGCGGATATTCGAATCGATCTCGGCGAAGTTGCCGTTAAGGAGCGTGACCGCGTAGGATTCGCCGACGGTGATCTCGACGCCGTTCGGGAATGCGTAGTTGACGAGGTAAACGCCCACCGCGCACGCCTCGCTCTCGATCGATTTAGCCGAAGAGGTGACGCCGCCGACCGTCACGAACTCGGCGACCGTCGAGGATGTCGAGTCGACCGCGAAGTAGACATTGGTGACGATGATCACCGTTCCAGGCGTCAGGTCGTCCGAAGCGGGAACCGCGAGCGTCACCGCGTCCTTCGGATTGTAGTTGCCGACATTCGTCGCCTTGTCGGCGTTGCCGCTCGAGTAAGTCTCGCTGTAGATATCGGTGAATGCGCCGTAGAAGGTCTTCGCGCCGGTCGTACCGACGGCGATATTCTCCGCCGCAGTCTCGAGCGTTTCATCGGTGAACAAGCCGCTGAAGGTGGTGAACGGCTTCGACGCCGCGGGGAGTTCGACCGCGTCCTCGATCGTGTAGGTCGCGGGCGAATAGCTCGCGCTCGCGCCGTCGACGTTGTAGGTGATCGGATACTTGATCGCGGTGTACTTGACGTACAAGGTCATGTCGCCGGTCGCGCTCGCGGAAATCTCGGTAATCGGCGAGAGGCAGTCCGCGTCGCGGCACCAGCCGGTATTCGTGTAGCCCGTCCGCTCCTCGAGCGCGGGAAGCGCGGTCGCGGTACCCGCGAGGTAGAAAGTCGGTTCGAAGCCGGTCGCGGTTTCGCCGTCGACCACGTAGGTGATATCGTAGGTCGGGTTCTCGACGAGCTGCACCGCCGCGATGCCGCCGCGCGCGGTGGTCGTTTTGACGCCTCCCGTGATACACAGCGTCTCGGCGGTGAAGTTGGTGACGCGGAGCGCGTTCACCCCGAGCGCCGCCTCGGCGAGGAGGTTCGTGCCCCAGTCGTCCGTACCGGTCGCGGTGCCGTTCAGGGTCGCGGGACGGAACGAGCGCAGGTTCGTATCGTCCGACGCGAAGTAGACGATCGCGTCATAATTGCGGTAGGGAATATTCCCGATCTCGACGATCGCGCCGCTCTCGCCGTCGTCGAGATACGCCGCGCGGTAGTTGTCGGGCGTGCCGTCGACGGTCTTCGCGCCGACGCCGTAGTTGTTCGCGGCGACCATATGGATCGTGAGGTTGTCGACATTGGTCGTCGTATTGACGGAGTTGTCGCTCGTGATGACGTCGATCCACTCGCTGCCGCGGACGCCCTCGAGGCCGCCGATCGTCGCGTCCGCCATCTTCGAGCCGCTGACCGAGGTGCCGTTCCGCGCGTTCGCGAGCGCGACATTGATCGAAATGACATTTTTCGTCGTGTAGTCGGCGGCGTAGAGGTAGCCGCCCTTCACGTAGGCGGCGTCGTAAGTCTTCGAGCCCGCCTTGACGGTGACCGAAGTCCCCGAGACGACCTTGCATATCTTCTTTACGCTTCCGTTCGCGCCGACGTCGATCGTGCCGCCCGCGAGGATAACGCCGTCCGCGTCCGCGAGATCGTCGATCGAAACGCTCGTCCCCTCGCCGACCGTCACGTAGGTCGGCTCGACCTCGACGATCTGGACGGCGCAGACGCCGCCGCCGACCGAGATGTAGCCGAGCTTCACCGCGTTGGTGGTGACGTTCGAGAGCTTGATCACGTTCGAGCCGAGAACCGGCTCGGTAAGCGTGCGGTCGCCCCACGAGGTCTTCAAGCTCGAAGTGTAGAGCGAACCGTCGGAGGCGACGACCTTGTTGTCGGTCGAGTCGGTGATCGTCTCGGTGTCGAGCGCGACGACGGAGTACGCGTTCGTGTAGTCGAAGTCGACCGCGGCGCCCGAGTAGGACTGACCGACCGCCGCGCCCGAGAAGTAGAAATAGATATCGTATTTCACGAACGGAACGCCGCTCACCTCGAAGTAGGTGTTGTTCTTGGTTCCGCGGTCGCGGTTAGAGCCGAAGCAGGTCATATAGGTGAAGCTCGAGCCGGGGACGTTGGTGTCGCCCTTCCCGCTCTGTCCGAGATAGCCCCAGTTCGATCCGTTCAGGCAGTACGCCTTCGCGGTGAGCGAGTTGGTGGTCGCGGTCGCACCCGAGTGCGGATTGTACATCGTGCCGCTCGAGACCGACGCCGAGCCGCTCGATGGCTGACCGATCACCGACCAGCAATTCGAGGGGATCATGCCGACGAGCGTTTCCTGGTCGGTCGAGATCTGGGTCGTATCCGACTGGGCGACGTTGATCGAAATGACGTTCGCGTCGACGCCGAATTCGATCCACTTCCCGTAGAACTGCTTGTCGCCCGAGTCGCCGGCGACGACCGCCGTCGCGGGGAAGGTGCAATCGGAGTCGGTGTACCAGCCGTCGAACTTGTAGCCGCTTTTCGAGGGTTTGGTCGCGAGCGCGGTGTCGGTCGTATCCGAGTCGGAGTAGGACGCGGCAAGGTCGGTCTGTTCGACGCCGTCGATGTAGTACTTGATCGTGTAGGTCTTCGGCGTGCGGTCGACGATCTGCAGCGCGCAGATGCCGTTACCGAAGGCGGGGCCGGTGATCGTGAGCGCCTGGTTGCCGGTCACACCGGTGATCGTCCACGCGTCCGAGCCCTCGGTGAACGCGGTATCCGCCGCGGCGTTCGCGGTGTAGCCCGCCGTCGACCACTTCGCCGACTTCGTCCCGACCGAGGTCGAACCCGAGGTGACGGTCAGGTTGGAGAGCGAGGTGTACGAGCTCGAGAGCGCCGAGAAGTAGATCGTGAGGTCGTAGGTCGAGAACGGCACGTTCGCGAGCGAGATCGTGTTCGTGTAGCTGAAGTTGTAGGTGTAGGTCGAGCTCATGAACGAGAACATGCCGGAGCTCGAGCTCGCGGTCGCGCTTAAAGTCGTCGAGTTCGGTGCGAGGAACGTGCCGCGCAGGAAGTCGCAGGTCGCCGCGCTCGTCGCGGAGGTTCCCGAGTAGCGCGCGAGCTGTGTGACGTTGTTCGTCGTTCCGTAAGTCGTCGTCGACGAGCTGCCGCCGCGGCCGCCCATGCCGCCCGAGGACTTGCGCGCGTAGTAGCCCTGGATATTCGCGTAGTAGGTGCCGCTGTAGGAGTTCGTCGCGCCGGTCGAGGGGAGGTACGAGAAGATCGAAGTCTTCTGGGTGTTCGACTGGTTGAAGAGGACGCTCGAGCTCGAAGTGAAGCTCGTCGAGTCGCTGATCTGGTTCCACGCGCTCGCGGGGATGTCGCCCATCAGGGTCGACTGGTCGGAGGCCGAGTCCGTGAGATAACCGTAAGTCTGGCCGTGGCAGAAGTTGATGTTGATGATCTCGCGATTAAAGGCGTAGCGTCCGTAAAGGTTCGCGTTACCCGAGTAGCCGACGGGGAGCTTCGAGATCTTCTCGCCCGAGCAGCTCGCGTCGGTGTACCAGCCCTGGAAGACGTAACCCGCCTTGACGGGGATGTCGGTCGGGAGCGCGAGCGGGAGGTCGTCCGCCGAATATTCAGTCGGCGAGTAGCCGGTCGCCTGCACGCCGTCGATCCAGTAGGTGATCGACGAAGTGTTCGCGGTGATCGTGTAGGTGAGGGCCGAACCCGCGCCGGCGCAGTTGAGCGTGTAGCCGCTCGGCGCCTCGATCGTGTAGGAATAGCCGTTCGGATTGAGGACGAGCGTTTCGCCCTTCGACATCGTATAGACCGCCGAGACGTCGGCGAGGAGCGTCACCTTCTCGCTCCCGTTGTTCGCCGCCTTGACGGCGTCGGTGAACGAGCCGAAGTACTGGACCGAGCTTCCCTCGCCGATCGACGCCGCCGACTTCGCGAGGTTGCCGGAAGAGTTGACATAGTAGCCCTCGGGGATCGACGAGGAGTCGATGACGACGATCGTGCGGCCGCTCGATTCCGCCGCGGCGAGCGCGTCGTCCCAGTTGTCATAGAGTACGCCGCCCACCTTCGCGACCGCGTCGGTGAAGTAGCCGTAGTACGCGCTCACCGTCTCGGACGAGTTCTCGGTATCCTCGTACCAGCCGTGGAACACCTGGGTATCGCTCTCGGAGGCCGACTCGTCGACGAGCTGCCCGTTGATGCGGTACTCGACTTTCGCCGCGGTCTTCCCGATATAGGTCGTGACGCCGTCCGCCTCGGAGGACGAGGCGCAGTTGAGGATGTTCGCGGTGTAACCGTTAAGGACGAGCTTCAGGTTCTGCTCCGAGGCGAGGGTGTAGCTCTCGACGTTCGTATAGAGGGCGATCGCGTTTTCGCCCGCGACCGCGACCGCGTCCTCGAGCGACTCGTAGTACTTCCCGTTGTAGCCGAAGAGCGAGAGCGAACCCTTCGCGGCGACGAGCACCTGGTAGACGTTGCCGTCGTCGTCGGTGAAGACGAACTTCTCGTAGCCGTCGGCAACCGTGATGTTGTCCGCGCCGGTGATGTAAGTACCGCTGATCGTCGCGGCGCCGGCGCAGGAAAGCGTACCCGAGATCGAGATCGGTCCCGCGGCGGTCCACGAGCCACCGTTCTTCAGATTTGCGGTCGCGTCCGAAGCGACATTGATCGAGGAGCTGTCGGAACCCGCCTCGCCGAAACCTACGAGCGACGAACCCGCCGAGAGGTCAATCGATCCGTTGTACGAGCTCGCGGAGGGAATCACGAACTTCTGGGTCGTGGTCGTCGCCGAGACGATCGTGCCCGAGCCGGAAAGCGAACTGAAGGTCGTGGTGTAGCCCGAATAGCCGTTCGTGAACTTGACGGCGGGCATCGAGCCGGAGTCGCTCAAGGTGACGGCGTTCGCAACGGTGCCGTAGGCGATATAGCCCCACATCGCTTCAAGAGTGTACGAATACGAGGTATTGGAAAGGTCCGGCGCCTCGAGATAGTTGGAAAGCGTGATGTCGGTCGGGGTCGTCCCGTAATCGACATAGGTCACGTACGCGCCGTCCGCGTCGACATCGATCGTGAAGTGGTTGATGCCGGCCTTGAGTGCTTCGTAGGCGTTCGCGCAGTACCCTTCCGCGTCGGAATAGACCTGCTGTTCGGTACCCAAGCCGCCGAAGTCGATCACTTTCTTGCGCTTCAGGGTGAGGTTTCCGCTCGAACCCGAGAGCGTGTAGGAGACCTCTTTGATAAGGTGAGTCGCCTTGGTGATGCCGCCCGCGTAGGCGACCGATCCGTCGCCGGTGAAGTAGTAGTTGACCGAGGTCGAGCGGTTGTACGCCGCATTGATGACGATACCCGAGGGCGCGGCGACGTAGAAGTCGATCGAACCGCCGTCGGCCTTCGAGCCCCAGCTCTCGATCGTGAGACGGCTCGTAGCGTCGACGCGGGCGAACTTCGAACCGCCCTGAAGCTTGTCGAGCTGGCCGACTTTCACATGGGCGCCGTTCACGATGCCCATCTGGAAGTTCCAGCCCTCGACCTCGCCGACCTTAACGGTGCGGTAGCCGTCTGCATCCTGCGCGATATCGAGGAGCTTCGAGCCGTCGATAAGGACGGGGACATAGTACGCGGTGCCGGGAACGTGCGGCGAATAGCCGGAGGAGATGCCCTGGAAGTAGTTCGTCTCGCTGCCGTTCGTCCATAGGGTCGACCAGTTCGAGAGCGTCTCCCACTTCTCGGTCGTCGTGACACCCTTCGGCGCGTGGTAGATGAAATCGTAATCGATGTCGTCGTAGGTAATCTGAACCTGCGACCACGGCTTGAAGACGTTGGTATCGTCGATCTCCTGATAGATCGTGCCGTTAAGGTCGCAGAAGTAGACGGTTCCCGACCAGCTCGAGGTGTAGGTCGTTGTGAGGTCGTCGAGCCAGATCGTCTTCCGGGTGACGGTCGAGGGAATCGAGTAGGTAGACTCCGACCCCTTCAGCGTGCCGAAGCCGGTGAGCGATGAATCAAAGACGACGGTCACGGTATCGGCAATCGTATTGAGGAGCGCGATCGAGCCGCCGCCGACCGAGTCCTTGAGGACGACCGTGCCGGTCCCTTCCCATGCGCCCGAGAACGCGATCGAGTTCCCGGCGCAATCGACGTAGTTCGTCGAGTTGACGGTCTCGGTGCCGGAGACATTGCCGTCGTCGTCGTAGGTCTCGACCTCGTCGGAGGCGAAGGTCAAGGGGCGCGGACAGACGAAGTCGCCGTACGACTTGATCGTACCCTCGTGAATGTTGATCGGCATCGTCCCGAGCGCGCCCGGACGCTGCGGCCAGCTCGCGACTTCGAGTACGCCGCCTTCCGAGATGTTGATCGTACCGTTGTTGCCGCAGGCGCGATCGGCGTTCGAGGCGTTCGTCGAGTAGTTCGAAATGCCCTTCGTCTTCACCCGGCCGCCCGCGATGTTGAGGACCTGGGCGAGCGTCGCGTCGTAGTTGATGAGCCAGTAGCCGTAGGTGTTATCGACGGTGCCGTAGACGTTCATCACCGAGCTGCCGCCCCAGTGTCCCATCATCACGCCCGCCATCAGGTAGTCGCCGAGGCCCTGGTCGTTGGCGCGGTTCTGGTCGTAGTAGACGTTCGAGGTCTCGTTCGTGCCGGTGACGTTCAATGTGCCGTAGACGTAGTTCGTCACGTACGAGCTCGCCTGCGAGCCGTTCAAAAGCCGGATCGCGGGAACGTTGACGGTGACGCCCTCCTCGATGACGAGGTCGCCCTTCGTCGCGCCGAGGTAGGTGCCGAGAGCGAAATCGGCGCTCTTGTCGACCGACGCGTTACCGCCCGCGACGTTGAAATCGCAGCTCACCTCGACCGCGAGCGGATAGCAGCGCGCGGGGTATTTCGCGACGAGCTCCGCCTTTTCGTCGTCGGTCAGGATCGCGTCGTAGCCCTCGATTCCGCCGAAGGCCATGCCGAGCGCCTTGACGCGCGTCGCCGTGCCGTTCGACTTGAGGCCGCCGTACTGCGAGCCGATCTGCATACCCGAGCTGAGACTCACCGTCGCCGAAGAGTCGCTCTTCTTTTCGCCGCCGTCGATCGAGAGCGAGACGGTCGAGTTCTGGAGCTCGACGATATAGAGGTGGAAGCCGTCGCCGGGATAGTCGAAGGTCGTGTTCGTCGCGGTCGTCCCGGTGATGCTCGCGCCGCCGTTACCGGTAACCTCGAGGCGGATCTGCTTATCCTCCGCCGCGGTGAGGAGTATCTGGTTACCCGAGTTCACCTGACCGACCGAGAGCATCACCTTGTCGCCGTCCGTGGCGCACTTGGCGAGATCGGCGTAGAAGGCGATCGTGAAGCCCTTCTTCGCGGCGACGCTCCCGTAGGGATGGTTGCCGGCCGCGACCACGTTCACGAAGCCCTCGGGCCCGAGGACCGCGCTCGAATCGGAGAATTTCTCGCCCGACCAGCTCGTGATCCAGCCGGTCGGCGACGAGCCGACCGTGCCGCCGTAGAGGAAGCCGACCGCGAGGGTGCCGAGCTCGACCTCCTTGATCGAGGAACCGTCCGCGATCGTGTACTCCTTAAGGAGCTTCGTTCCGTAGTGATACTGGATCGTGCCCGCGCCCGAGAAGATCGCGTTGAGCGGCTCGCCCGAGGCAACGAGGCCGCCGGTCGAGGGATCGGCGCCGAGCGCGACGGTGGTGCCGTCGAGTGAAATCGTTGTTCCGCCGCAGAGGTTCGAAGACTCGAAAAGGATCGTGCCGCCGGTCGCCTCGATCGCGGTGTTCGCGAGAACTCCCGTCTTGACGCCGCGGAGGATGTTGGTCGCGCCGTCCTCCATATTGAAGACGATCTTCGCGGGCGCGGTCGCGAAATTGTCGCAGTCGATAATAGCGTTCGCGCCGTTTACGACGATCTCGTTCGCGTTCGAGACGCCGCCCAAATAGAAGCGGTCGGTGGTGTTGAGGGTGACGGTGCCCGCCGAGCCCGTAAACTTCACATAGCCGCCGACGCCGCCGGTGACGCCGTCCTCGGCGGTGAAGGCGGTTCCCGCGACCGAAACGTCCTTCATGATTTTGAGGCGGGCGTTCCCCGACCAAGTCATGTCCCCGGTCGAGCTCGCGGACATGTAGGCATTGGTCGAGCCCGCCTCGAGCTCGACGCTCCCGCTCGAACTCAAGTCTTCGGTCATCGCGGGGGCCTTGACGAGCGGATCGCCGTAGAGCGTGTGCTCGAGTAGGCACCACATGCCGGTATTGCCGACCGAGGTACCCGAGACCTCGTTCGTCTCGGTGATGCCAGCGTAGACGAGGTGGGTCTGGAGCCAGGTGGAACCGGCGTCCTGGTTCTCCTGACAGAACGCGCGGGTGATCTGGTGCGAGAGCGTGTAGGAGAGCGAGTCGGAGTCGACGCCGCCCGACCAGCCTTCGCGGGTGTTGTTGACGGACGCGACGCAGCCGCCGAACGGGGAGTCGACGCCGCCTTCGCCCATCGACGGCTGGCAGGTCACGATCCCCGAGGAGTCCTTACCGGTGTAGTCCTGCCAGCCGGTCTGGCAGGGGAGCGATACGTCGTTAAGGAGGATAAGGCCGGTCGCGGTCTTCAATGACGCGAGCGACATCCAGCCCGTACCGAGCGCCCAGCCGTGGTTGTCGGCGGTAGCGTAATCGTGGTCGGTCGCGTAGAAGTTAGCGCTCGCCGCGGAGCAGGTCGCGTAGCCGAGCGTCCAAGCCTGATCGCCGAGGGTGTCGACCGCCTTGACGGGGCGATACTGGGCGATGCGGTTACGGAGAACGTGTCGGACGGCGACTTCGGTATCCTGATAGATCGAGGAGTGACGCTCCGAGGAGAAGAGGTTCGGGATATCGTCGTAGAATTCATAGTCGGCGGGGAGCGCGCCGCCGCGGGTGTAGGTCGAGCCGAAGGTGCCGTAGGTGAGGCCGATGCGTCCCGTCCCCTTGTAGTTCGTCGCGACGCGGACGAGCTTCTGGGTGAAACAGGTGAAGAGCTCGTCCTGGGTCCAGATCTTCGTCGTGTGGTCGTCGACCGAGGTCCAGGTCGAAATCGGCTTCAGCGGCTGACGCGAGACGATGAGATCGACGCCGGTATCGTAGAGCGACTTGCGGTAATCGGAATTGTCTTCGTAGTAAATCGTGGAATAGACGACCTCGGAGTCGTTCGTCGACTGTGCCGTCCACGGATATTTCGCGGCCGCGTTGATATCAAGGCACGCGTAGAACATATCCGAGGGGAGGTAGATATCGTAGCGCGGCTTCGCCTTGATGCCCGGGACCGAGTTCGTGATCGACATCGGGGTGTAGTCGAGGTAGTGAACGACGGTATCGGGCGCGTTCGTCCAGGTGCCGCCCGCGTCGAGTTCCTGGGCGTTGATCCACGACGAGCCGAGGATCACGTAGCTGACGCCCTTTTCGCGCGCGTTCTCGCGCAGGTACTTGTGGATCGATTCCGCCGCGTTACGGCAGTCGTCGTCCGCGGTTTTCGAATTGGCGCTCGCCCATTCGGGATATGGGTAGGCGTCGTAGATGTCGAAGGTGTTCACGACCTCGAAGGTGAGGTCGGGGAATTGTTCGTGCCGTAGCGTCGCGTAGGCGTTCCACTTCTCGACGTGATCCGGCGGCGCGATGACGACGACGTCGTACGCGGTCGTCGGGAGCGACATCGCGGTCTTCGCGCCTGGAAGCGTGAACTTCGTCGTCGGGACGTCGTCCGGATTCTCGACGATCGTCTTCATCCGCGCGCGCATCACCTTCGACGGCACGCCGAGGTAATATTCGCCGCCGTCCTCGAAGACCGGCGTCGCGCCGTCCGTCACGCGGACGAGCGTCACGCCGTTCATGACGGTCGTGCCCTCAAGTTCTCCGTTTTCAACCGACGCGAGTTTCTGACCGTTCGGAACGGCCCAGAGCGCCGCGAAGACGAGAAGCGATGCTAAGCTCATAACTTTCCCCCATGGTTATTTCTCCAATTATACCAAAACGCAACGCTTTGCGGGTTGGAGAAATGACCGGCGGGCAGGGCTGTCCCTAGGGTTTTTGTTCGTACACTTTTAGTGGCGAAATTTCGCCGCGCCGGTGTAGATCTGATCGAAAAGGCCGCCGTCGGAGAAGTGGCGCTTCTGGGCGGCCTTCCAGCTCGGCGCGAGATCGGTGAGCTTGATGAGCTTCGCCTCGGGGAACGCCTTCAGATCCTCGGGATCGGCGAATTCGGGATGAATCGGACGATACCCGTAATGCGCGATGATCCGCTGCGCTTCCGGCGAATAGAGATAGTTGAGATACTCCGTCGCGAGCTTGCGGGTGCCGCGCTGATCGACGTTCTTGTCGACGACCGCGACCGGCGGCTCGGTGAGGATCGTGACCGGCGGAACGACGATGTCGAACGCCCCGGGTCCGAGTTCCTTCACCGAGAGAATCGCCTCGTTCTCCCACGCGAGAAGAACGTCGCCGATCTTGCGCTGGACGAAGGTCGTCGTCGCGCCGCGCGCGCCGGAATCGAGAACCGGCACGTGCCGGAAGAGCTCCTTCAGGTAGTCGATCGCCTTGTCCTCGCCTCCGAGCGCCTCCTTGGCCCAGCCGAAGGCCGCGAGGTAGTTCCATCGCGCGCCGCCGGAGGTCTTCGGATTCGGCGTGATGACCTCGACTCCGGGCTTGATGAGATCCTCCCACGACTTGATTCCCTTCGGATTCCCCTTCCGCACCAGGAAGACGATAGTCGACGTATACGGCGACGAGTTGTTCGGGAACTGCGAGATCCAGTCCTTGCGGATCAGTTTCTTGCCGGTGAAGGTAATCGCGTCGATGTCGTAGCCGAGCGCGAGCGAGACGATGTCGGCCTGCACGCCGTCGATGACCGCGCGGCCCTGCTTGCCGCTGCCGCCGTGCGACTGCCGGACTTCGACCTCCTCGCCGGTCGTTTCCTTGATATGCTTCACGAACGCCTCGTTGTAGGCCTTGTAAAGCTCGCGCGTCGGGTCGTAGCTGACGTTCAGAAGTTCGGTTTTGGCGATGCCGGCGAGCGAAAACGCCGCAACGGCAAGAGTGATAAGATGTTTGCTGTTCATGTACTGATTCCTTTCTTTTCCGTTTTAGCCACCTCGAGATTCCCGTCTCAGAACTTGTAGCCGAAATTGAGGCCGATCACGTGACCGGGATCCCAATCGTGGGTAGACGACGATTTCTTGATCTGGAGGTGATAGAAGACGTCGAGTCCCCAGTGCTCCGAGAATGCGAACTTGAGACCCGCGCGAAGCCACTGCTGATCGAACTTGTCGTTCGTGCGGACGTGCTTCGAGGGCTTGCCGTTATCGAAGAAGAATTCGTAGGAGGCGAACGGCTTCACCTTCCAATCGGTCTTGAGGCCGACCGGCTCCAGGATGTCCGGCGCGATGACCTGAAAGCGACTCCTCCAGCGGAAGAAATCGACATTCCCCTTCTCGAATTCGCGCCAAACGAAGCGGTTACGGTTCGCGAAATTCCAACCCTCGAATTTATACTTGAGATTGGACTCGATTCCAAGCCGCAGCTCATTATTCCACTCGTGTCCGCCGTCCGACTTTTTCGCCCGCGCGTCGATCCAGTGGACATGGGGGCCTATATCGAACCAATCGACCGGCGAGAAAAGGAGCGACGCCTGGGTATGCTCCTCGATAAGCCGCTTCGAATCGAAACGCGATTCCTGCGCCGCGCTCACCTTCAAGGTTTTCGACTCGTTCAACGCGCCGGAAACGCTGCCCGCGATCCAGACGCCGGGTTTGTTACTGTCGTCCGCGAATGCCGCAAGACCGACCGCCGCGATCACCACTGTCAAATTAATTCTTTTGTTCATGTTGTATCATCCTTTCTTTTTGATCTTCAATCGCGCCCCGCCCCGGCGAAGCCCTCTCTCCAATCGACGGCGCATATTATCTCACACTCTCTTCACAATAGGCTAATTAAAGTTATCTTCTTTCACCATAGACTTTCCCTATAAGATTTTGCTACAATTCTCTCATGACACTTCAACAGATAAGATACGCGGACGGCGTGGCGCGCTTCGGGAGCTTCACCGAAGCGGCCCGCAAGCTTTTCGTCACCCAGCCAACGCTCACCGAATCGATTCATCAGCTCGAAGAGGAACTCCGAATCGCGATCTTCACCCGCTCGCCCAAAGGCGCGGTGCTCACCCACGAAGGCGAGGAATTCCTCGCTCTCTCGCGGCAGATTCTCGCGGACGCCGAGCGCATCACCGCGAAGTATTCCGGCAAGGCGGTCCGCCTCCCGCAGTTCTCCGTCAGCTGCCAGCACTACGCCTTCGCGGTCGACGCCTTCATCGCGATCGTGCGGGAAAATCTCGCCGCGGAATTCGATTTCACCCTGCGTGAAACAGTCACGAGCGAAGTCATCGAGGATGTCGCCTTTTCGCGGAGCGAGGTCGGCATCCTCTATCTCTCGAACCGCAATTCCGCCGCGCTCGAAAAGATCTTCAAAAAGCATTCGCTCGTCTTCGAAGAGCTCTTCACCTCGAAGCCCTTCGTCTTTCTCGGGAAGGATCACCCGCTCGCGAAGAAGAAGAAAATCGAACCCGCCGAGCTCGATGACTATCCGTACATTTCCTACGAACAGGGCGCGGACAACGCCCTCTACTTCTCCGAGGAAGTGATGCCGGCGATCGACCGCAAGAAGAACATCCGCGTCCGCGACCGCGGCACGATGACGAATCTAATTCTCGAACTCGACGGCTACACCGTCGCCTCCTCGGGGCTCTCGAAGAAACTCAACGGACCGGACATGGTGAAAGTCCCGCTCGCGCTCGACGACACGATCCGTGTCGGCCTCATCCGCCGCGCGGGCGGTCTCTCCCGCGTAGGCACCGCCTTCGTCGCCGCGCTCAACGCCGCCGTTCAGGCAAACGCCAGAGTCACGCAATAATCATCTGCGGTCGCCGCGGACCCCAGGACGGGAATAGCCGAGCCTGGATTTTAATACGCTCTGGGTCGATGGAATTTGGTATAATATCCACATATGGAAAAGAAGAATGGAAACGGGATTCGTTCCTGGCTCATGATCGCGACTGTAGCGGTCATGTTCTTCGCGCTTTACCGGATGGCGCCGAAACCGGGCGAGACGGTCGAAAAGCTCACTCTCGCGGCCTTCGACCGCGCGCTCGCCGAAAACCGTATCGTCGAACCGGTCACGCGATACGTCGACCGCGAGGACTCGACGACCGAGCTGCGCGGAACGATGAAGGAAACCGCGGACGGGGAAGAACAAAAGACCGTGCGATTCCGCGTCCCGCTCGTCGGCGACGAGACCGAGGCGCTCATGGCCGACCTCCGCGAAAAGAAAATCGAAGTCGAAATCGAGCGTCACGACTCGCCGATTTCGCCGATGATGATCCAGGTCCTTTTCTTCGCCGGTTCGCTCGGGCTTCTCTACTGGCTATTCTTCCGCAAGATGGCGGGCGACAAGGGTCCGTTCGGTTTCGGAAAATCGCGCGCGAAGGTTCTGAACGGCAAGGAAGAGAAAAAGCGCACGACCTTCGCCGACGTCGCGGGCGTCGACGAAGCGAAAGAGGAGGTCGCGGAAATCGTCGAATTCCTCAAAACGCCAGATGACTTCAAGAAACTCGGCGGCAGGATTCCGAAAGGCATCCTTCTCGTCGGTCCTCCCGGCACGGGCAAGACGCTCCTCGCGAAGGCGATCGCCGGCGAAGCGGAGGTGCCCTTCTTCGCGATTTCCGGCTCCGATTTCGAAGAGATGTTCGTCGGCGTCGGCGCGAGCCGCATGCGCGACATGTTCGCGGAGGCGAAGAAAAAGGCGCCCTGCATCATCTTCATCGACGAAATCGATTCGATCGGTCAGAAGCGCACCGGCGCGAGCGCGCTCGGCTCGAGCCACGCGTACGAACAGACCCTCAACACGATGCTCGTCGAGATGGACGGCTTCGACGCAAACGAGGGCGTGATCGTCATCGCCGCGACGAACCGCCCCGACACGCTCGACGCGGCGCTTCTCCGCCCCGGGCGTTTCGACCGCCAGGTCGTCGTCGAACTTCCGACTCTCAAAGGACGCGAGGAGATACTTAAGCTCCACGGCGCGAAGATCAAATTCGCCGAGGACGCCGATCTTTCGCGCGTCGCGCGCGGCACGCCCGGCTTTTCCGGCGCGGACCTCGCGAATCTCCTTAACGAAGCGGCGCTTCTCGCGACGAGGAAGAAACTCGAGGGCGTCGACATGGCGACTCTCGACGAAGCGCGCGACAAGGTTCTCTGGGGCCGCGAGCGCCGCTCGGCCGGGTACTCGCAGAAGGAACGCGAGACGACCGCCTGGCACGAGGCGGGTCACGCTGTCGTCCAGCTCCTCGTCGAACACGCGGACCCGCTCCACAAGGTGACGATCATCCCGCGCGGCCGCGCGCTCGGCGCGACGATGTCCCTCCCGGAGGACGACGTTCTCAACCGCACTAAGAACTACTTCCTCGACCAGATGGCGATCTGCTGCGGCGGGCGTATCGCGGAGGAGTTCTTTACGGGGGACCTCTCGACCGGCGCCGCCCAGGACATCGCCCAGGCGACCGACATCGCGCGGCGCATGGTCACCCAGTACGGAATGTGCGAGCGCTTCGGCTTCCAGTCGTTCCGCGACGTCAACCAGTTCGCGAGCGCCGAGCTCCCGCCGCCGATCAGCGAGGACACGGCGCGCGCCATCGACGCCGAAGTGACGAAGCTCGTATCGGAAGCGTACGACCGCGCGAAGAAAATTCTCTCGAAGAACCGCGAGAAACTCGAAACGGTCGCGAGAACGCTCATCGAAAAAGAAACGATGGACGGCGCCGAAATCAAGGAGCTGATCGCATGAACCTTTCCGACTCGATCCGCGACTTGATCGCAAACGGCTGGAGCACGTTCTCGTCCTACGGCCAGACTTTTCTCGATTCGATATCGGTACCCGCTCTCGTCCAGATAGCGATACTCTATTTCGCGATTTACGCCATCCTGAAGAAAGCGCGCGGCTCGCGTTTCGGCCAGGCGCTCCTCGGCGTCGGCGTGATCGCGACGATTCTCGAAGCGCTTTCCGCGGTAATGAACTTCGATGTCATCACCCAGATCGTGAAAGTCCTTCTCTATTATCTCGCGATTTCCTCGGTCGTGATTTTCCAGCCGGAAATCCGCCGCTTCCTCATGACGGTCGGAGCGTTCGGCTTCTTCGAAAAACCGAAACACCACCCGGACGGTTCGGCCACGATCGCTCTCGTCTGCGAAGCGATCGAGAATCTCGCGAGGCGCCGCACCGGGGCCCTTATCGCCTTCGAGAAAGGGATCTCGCTAAGATCGCTCGAACAGTCCGGAGTACAGCTCGATGCAAGATTCTCGACCGAACTCGTCCAGACGATATTCACCCCGCCGCTGCCGCTCCACGACGGCGGAATGATAATCCGAAACGGCAGGATCTCGAGCGCACACGTGACGTTCCCGGTATCGTCAAGCGACGCGCTGAGTTCGAGCGGAATGCGCCATCGCGCGGCGGTCGGGCTTTCCGAAGAGACCGACGCTCTCATCGTCGTCGTCTCGGAGGAGCGCGGTTCGGTATCGATCGCCCACAACGGGCGACTCTTCCGCTATAACGGCTGCGAAATCCCGATGCAGCTTCCGAGATGGATAGGAAAAGCGCTCCCGGAGGACGACGACGGGAATTCATTCCGCGCTCATGTCATGCAGTCACTCCAGAAGTTTTTCGCCCGTCTTCACCCGTCCGAGGAGGAAGTCGTTTAAATGAACGAGAAACACGATAAACCGACGGTCGCGAGCAGACTGACGAGCCTGATAACCATGAACTGGACGATCAAGCTCCTCGCGCTCCTGCTCGCGATAACCATTTACCAGGCCATCAAATCCGAAATCTCCCGTAATGACCGATACGTCCAGCCCCACCTCGGCACCAGCCTCGCCCAGTGATTTCGAAAGCGAGAAAGAACGCTCGCTGATGAAGCTCGTCCTCGGCTGGCTTCTCTTTCCGCTTTCGCTCTTTCCGCTCGTAGCGCTTCTCACTTACGACTGGCGGGCCATCGGCGCCTTGCGCGCCCCGCAGCTCGAGTCGACCAACTGGGTCGGTCCCCTCGGCGACACGTTCGCGTATTACGGATACGCCCTTTTCGGGCTCGGAATATGGGTTCTCCCCGTCGCGAGCGCGATCTGGGGCGCGAAACTCGTCGCCGGGCGCCGGCTTCGTCCGAGCGCGAAATCGCTGTGGCTCATTCTCGTCGCCGCGAGCGCCGCCGCGCTTCTCGAGCTCATCCAGCCTCATGCGCCAGGAATCGGCGCGATGCTCGAACGAATCAACATCCCGTTCGCCGGCGGTGCCGTCGGCTATCTTCTCGCGACACGATTCCTCGAACCGCTTATTTCGCCCGTCGCGTCGACGGCGGTCTTCCTCATACTGTTCATAATCGGCGCCATCGGCACAATCGGTCCCGGAGCGATCGCGGAGTTCTTCCGCGCGATCAGGTGCTGGGTCGAACGCAGCGGCTCCGTCGACCGCGATTCCGCCATCGCTGAAGAACCTGAAACGGTCGAAATAAGTCCCGTTGAAGAAACGATCGCTGCGGATGATTCTTCAGCGGATCCTTCGTCCGGTCAGGAATCAGAAACCGGATGGTTCGCGAAGTTCAGGGCACGGCGCGAAGAGGCGAGACTTCGCCGCGAGGCGGAAAAGGCGAGGCGCGAGGCGGAATTCGCGAAGCGTCAGGCCGAGAAGGAAGCCGCACTCGCGGCGAAACGCGAGGCCGCGGCGCGCGAACTCGCGGCGATCAAGGCGGCGAAAGACGCAGCACTCGCAGCGCGCGAGGCGGAACGCCGCGGCGAAGCCGCGCAGCCGGCATCCGCGAAAACCGATCTCGCTCCCGCTCGAATCGCGCCGGAGGATATCGTCGCGGACGTTCCCGCTTCCGCCGAGCCGGAAGCCGCGGAAGAGGAAGAACCCGACAAGGGGCCCTACCTTCTCCCCGATGTCTCGCTCCTCGCGCCGCTCAAGGCCTCGGTCGCCGACCACAGCGACCTCGAGCCGACCTCGCGGCGGCTCATCGACACTCTGAAGCTCTTCGGTATCGAGGCGACATTGAGCTACACGATTCAGGGCCCGGTCGTGACGAAATACGCGATTCTGCTCGCGCCCGGCATCCGTTACAGCGCGGTCACGAACCTGCAGGATAACCTGAAAGGCGCCTTGCGCGCGAAGTCGCTCCGCATCGAGGCGCCGATTCCGGGCGAAGAGGCGGTCGGCATCGAAGTTCCGAACGCGCGTCCGGCGGGGATTTCGTTCCGCGAGATCTTCGAGTCGGACGCGTGGAAGAACGCGAAGGCGGAACTGCCGCTTCTCTTCGGCAAGCGAGCCGACGGGAAGGAGCTCGTCGCGGACCTCGCGTCGATGCCCCACATGCTCGTCGCCGGCGCGACCGGTCAGGGCAAGTCCGTCTGCCTCAACTCGCTTATCTGCGGGCTTTTGATGACGCGCACTCCGGATCAGCTCAAGCTCATCATGGTCGACCCGAAGTGCGTCGAATTCACCCCCTACGCGGCGATTCCCCACCTACTCGTTCCGGTGATCACCGACAACCGCAAGGTCGTCTTCGCGCTTCACTGGGCGGTCGCGGAAATGGAGAAGCGGCTCAAGATGTTCTCTCGCGCACGCGTGCGGAATATCTACGACTTCAACCATCGCAAGAGCGTCACCCAGATGGATATGTTCGGCGACGACGCCGAGATGAACGCGGACCTCCCGAAAACGGTCCCGTACATCGTCGTCATCATCGACGAGGCGGCGGACCTGATCGGCCAGTGCGGGAAAGAAGTAAACCCAGATATCCAGCGCATCACCCAGAAGGCGCGCGCGGCGGGCATCCATCTCATCCTCGCGACCCAGCGCCCGGACGCGAAGATCATCACCGGCACCATCAAAGCGAACATTCCGGGTCGCGTCGCGTTCAAGACCTCGTCCTCGGTCGACTCGCGGACGATTCTCGACGACACCGGAGCCGAGAATCTGATCGGCAAGGGCGACATGCTCTTCCGCGGGAAGGACAATCTTCTTATTCGAGCTCAGGGCGCGTGGATCTCCGACGAGGAAATCGCGGCCGTCACCGGCTTTATCGAGGAGCACTCGAACCTCCAGTACGACGACAAGTTCGCGACGAAACTCGGGCGCGTGAAGGAAGCGGAAATCGGCGACCCGTTCGCGTCGAACGAAGACGATCCCGACAACCAGCCGAAGGAAGAGGAGACGAGCCCCGCCGAAGCGCGCGCGACCGTCAAGGCTGCCGAGGACGCGGACCTCTTCAAGAAGGCGATCGAAGTGATCATCAACACGAACCGCGCGTCTGTCTCCCACTTCCAGCGCAAGCTCGGAATCGGCTACAATCACTCCGCGAAACTCTGCGACGAGCTCGAGGACCGCGGCGTAATCGCGCCCCAGGCGGGCGCCGGTCCGCGGACGATCCTCCTCGACCAGCAGCAGCTCCTCGCGATTTTCAACGGCGGCGACGTCGCGAGCGCCTCCGAGCCCGAGCCAGTCCCCGAGCCCGAACCCCTTCCCGACGACATCGTCACTGACGCCGTCCCGTCCGACGACTCCGCCTTCCTCGCCGCCACTTCCGACACCTGACCCTCTCACCCTCTCACCCTCTCACCCTCTCACCCTCTCAACTTCTCTTGCCATGCTCGACTTCGGAACCACTCTCCGCGAGGCCCGCGAATCGAAGGGCCTGACCCCCGCCGACATCTCGGCGCAAACCCACATGATCGTTCAGCAGGTCGTCGACCTCGAAAACGAGAATTTCTCGCGTATCGTGGCGCCGATTTACGGTCGCGGTTATGTGAAGCTCTACTGCGAGGCGGTCGGCCTCGACCCGAAGCCGATGATCGCGGAGTTCATGGACATCTTCGCCGGGAACCGGCCACCGACCGTCAGGATGAAGCCGCCGAAATCGACCCCGATTCCACCGTCCGAGCCGAAGCCGGAACCGACCCCGATTCCCGAACCCGCCCCCGAGCCGATTTCCGAACCCGTTCGGGAGCCGATTCCCGAACACGCTCCCGAGCCGATTCCCGAACCCGCTCCCGAGCCGATTCCCCAGGTTGAACCGGTCGTTATTCCGACACCCGAGCCGAAGCCGGAGCCGGAAACCAATGTCTTCCGCCGGCCGACGCGCCGAATTAAAATCTCCGCGCCTTCTCCGATCAAATCCAATTTTCGTATGCGTCTCCCCTTCCGGATTCCGCCGGCCGCGTGGCGCATCGGCGCGATTTCGGTAATCGCCTTCGTCGCGCTCTGGCTCGTGATTTCCGGCGCGAAGGCGGTATTCCGCATCGCGACCACTCCGCCGGCCGATGCTCCAGCCATCGCCGAAACCCAGACGGCGGCCCCCGTTCCCTCTACAACTACAACTACAACTTCAGCTACAACTACGGCTGCAACCCGCACTCCGCTACCGGTCGATCCGCTTTACATCGACTGATTGAAAAGAGTATAATTCAATATACATTTCCAAACCAAACACAAGGGGAAAAAGAAAATGGAAGTCGTAATCTGCAAGACGAAAGAAGAAGCCTCGAAGCTCGCCGCGGCGATGATCACCGCTCAGGTCAAGAAGAACCCGAAGACCGTCCTCGGCCTCGCGACCGGTTCGACGCCCGTCCTTATGTACTCGGAGATGGCGAAGGCTGTCGCCGCGGGCGAAGTGAGCTACAAGGAAGTGAAGAGCTGGAACCTCGACGAATACGAAGGGCTCCCGGGGACCCACGATCAGAGCTATCGCTACTTCATGAACGAGAACCTCTTCAAGAAGATCGACATCAAGATCGAGAACACCCACGTCCTCAACGGCCTTGCCCCCGACCCCGTCGCCGAGTGCCAGGCCTACGAAGACCAGATCAAGGCCGCCGGCGGCATCGACATCCAGGTCCTCGGCATCGGCTCGGACGGTCACATCGCCTTCAACGAGCCCGGCACCTCGCTCAAGAGCCGCACCTCGGTCGTCTACCTCACCCCGTCGACGATCGCCGACAACGCCCGCCTCTTCTTCCACGGCGACATGCAGGCCGTTCCGAAGCGCGCGCTCTCAATGGGCGTCGGCACGATCTGCGAAGCGAAGAAGATCATCATGCTCGCGTTCGGCGCGAACAAGCAGGACGCGATCAAGGGCTGCGTCGAAGGCGGAATGAGCGAGTTCTGCACCGCGTCGGCGCTTCAGGCGCACAACGACGCGTGGATCTTCTGCGACGAAGCCGCCGCGGCGAAGCTCCAGCTCAAGGACTACTACGCGTGGCGCTCGGCCACCAAGCTCGGGCTCTGAGACCGATGGAAGACGAAAACTTCATCAGTTTCGTCTGCGACGCCTGTCACACCGAGATCGAAGCGTCCCTCGACATGATCGGGGAGACGACCGAGTGTCCCGCCTGCGGCGCGAAGCTCGTCGTCCCGGACAACCGGGACGACGGGATCGTCCGCCACGGCGCGGACTCGCCGGCGCCCAATTCCGGCGCGGTGAAGAACCGCACGATCCGAATCGAACTCGACGATCTCTGAACGTATGGCGACTCGCCGCAAGCCCGCGAAAAAGAAAACCGGCCGCCTGGCCGTCAAACTCCCGATATCAAGGCGCGTCGCCTGGATATCGGGACTTGTTTTAACCGCGATCCTCTTCGTCATGTCGATCGCTGGCGATTGGTACGTCCACCACCCGCGACGCTGGCTCGACCGAAACCGCGAGGGCGCGACGGCGCCGATCGCGGCGATTTTCGAGTGGTTCGGGAACCCGGTCGGCGATTTCACCGACGCGCTCGCGCTCACCGGTCACGACGCCGTCTACGAGTATGACGAAGAGGCGCCGTCCGGCGCCGTCACTTTCGCGGGGGCGCCGCGTCGCGTCGGGCCGCCCGCGCCGGACGACATCCGCGTCATCGACCGCGGGGAGTTCCTGATCGGCTGGTCCGATTCGCTCCGCCATCCGGTCTGGTGCGCCTACCACGTTCCCGCCGCCGCGCTCTACGAGGCCGGGAAGCGCCCGAATTTCATCAAGGACCGCGCGATTCCGCTCGCGCCACCGTCCTCGAGCTACGACCGCTCGGGTTTCGACCGCGGTCACATGGTCCCGAACTACGCGATCGCGACGCGTTTCGGCGTCGACGCGCAGAAGACGACTTTCTACATGTCGAACATCGCGCCGCAGTCGCCGGCCCTCAATCGCGGCGTCTGGCGCGAAGTCGAGCACCGTATCGCCGACCTCTGGACCGCCCGCTACGGCGAAATCTGGGTGATCGTCGGCGCGATTCCCTCCGCCTCCAGCGAAACGATCGCCTCGACGGGAATCGACGTCCCCGAGAAATTCTATCAGGTCGTCGTCGCCCAGGAAGGCCTCGACGTCCGCGCCTTCGCCGTCGTCTACGACCAGAACGTCGCCTGGCGCGAATGGCCGACGAGGGGGCTCGTCACGATCGACGAGCTTGAGGAAATGACCGGGCTCGATTTTCTCCCTGATCTCCCCTCCTTCATTCAGACTCCGCTCGAGGCGGAGCTTCCCTCGCGGCTCTGGCCGATCCGCTTCCTCGACATCTTCCGCGCGCTCGCGATCCGCTTCAAGTGAAAGAGCCCACCGCTTCCACGATCGAAGAGGCCCTCGGATTCTTCTCGCGGGCTTTCGCCTCCGCCACCCGCGAAGTCTCCATCCCCTCCCTCACCGGCTCCGCCGACGCCTTCCTCGCGCTCGCCCTTGCGAATTCGTCGATTCGTCGATTCGTCGATTCGTCGATTCCGGAGGGGACTGTCCCCAAAGTTATCCTGGTTACAACTCCGGGGATTCCCGAGGCGGAAAGGATCGCGGACGACTTAAGAACGATTTCGGCGCGGCTGCCGCACCGGATTTTCGAATTCCCGCCGCTTCTCGCCGATGACCGGAGCGCCCTGGGGACACGCCTCAAGACGATCTCCGCCCTCCGCGCGTGGAACATCGCCCCCTATCCGGCGGTGATCGTCGCCCCTTCCGCCGCCCTCTCGACCCCGATTCCGACGGGGACAGTCCCCGAATTAGTGCTGAGTGCGGAGTGCGGAGTGCAGAGTGTGAGGGGGACTGTCCGGCCCGAATTTATCGATTTGTCGAATCGTCGATTCGTCGAATCCTCGAATCTGCAAGTCAACAAATCGACGAATCGACGAATCGACAAATCAGGGTCTGTCCCCATTTCTTTTACCGATATCTGCACGAAATTACAGGAAATGGGTTATAATCGCGTCGCGGTTGTGGAGCAGGAAGGCGACTACTCCGTTCGCGGGGGTATCGTCGACGCCTGGAGCCCGGGCGAAGAGTTCCCGATTCGCGCCGAGTTCTTCGGCGAGGATCTCGAGTCCCTCCGCGCTTTCAACGCCGCGACCCAGACTTCGGTCGAGCGCCTCTCGTCGGCGACGCTTATCCCCGTATCAGAGCCTGGTGCTCAGTGCTCAGTGCCTGGTGCTCAGTGCTTAGTGCCTAGTGCGGCGGAAACGATCTTCGACATTCTCCCGGAGGATTCCACCGTCCTCGCCCTCGAGCACAACGCCTACACCCTCCCCGCACTCCGCACTCAGCACTCAGCACTCAGCACTGTCTACACGGGCGATCCGGCCCCCGCCGGCGTCCCGTCGCTCGCGTTCCAGACGGCGCCGCTCCCCGGTTTCGCGGAACTCGGCGCGGGAGAGGCGCACCACCCCGAACTCTTCGACGCCGCCCGCGCCCGCCTCGACCGCCATCTCGAAACGGCCGAAAAGCGCGGCGACCTCGTCCTCCATCTCGACGACCTCTCCGCCGGCTTCGAATTAGTCAATTCGTCGATTCGTCGATTCGTCGATTCATCGAATCAGGAATTTGAGAATTCGACAATTCAACAAATCGACGAATCGATAAATCGACGAATCGATAAATTCCCCGGTACGCTTCTGGTGGTAACCAAGGCGGACCGGGTCTTCACCAAGCGGAAAACGCGCGGTTCGCGCAGAAACAGCAATTTCGGCCGGAGAATCGACGATTTCGACGAACTCGAGCCGGGGGAATACGTCGTTCACATCGACTACGGCGTCGGACGGTTCATCGGCTCCTCCGAAATCCACGTCGATGGAAAGCGCTCCGAGGTCTTCACGATCGAATACGCGGACGGCGCGAAGCTCCACGTCCCCGCCGACCACGCGCACCTCCTTTCGCGCTACGTCGGCGTCAAGGGCGAAGCCGTCCGCCTCCACCGCCTCGACGGCAAGAAATGGACGAAGGACAAGCTCGACGCCGAGCGCGCCGTCGCCGACCTCGCGGCGAATCTCCTTCGTACCCAGGCGCGCCGCGAAATCGTCCCCGGCTTCGCCTACGACGTCGAATGCGACGGTCTCGACGCCTTCGAAGCGGCTTTTCCCTACGAGGAGACGCCCGACCAGCTTGCGGCGATCGCGGCGATCAAGAAAGACCTCGCGGGAACGAAGCCGATGGACCGCCTCATCTGCGGCGACGCCGGCTACGGGAAGACCGAAGTCGCGATGCGCGCCGCCTTCATCGCCGCGATGAACGGGAAGCAGGTCGCGGTCCTCGCCCCGACGACCGTCCTCGCCGAGCAGCACTTCGAAACCTTCACCTCGCGCTTCGACGGTACGCCCGTCCGGATCGAAGCCGTCTCGCGCTTCCAGTCGACCGGCACCCACGCGGGCACCTTCCAGCGCCTCGCGACCGGCGTCTGCGACATCGTGATCGGAACCCACGCGATTCTCTCGCCGAAGGTCGCGTTCCACGACCTCGGCCTCATCATCGTCGACGAGGAGCAGCGCTTCGGCGTCCGCCACAAGGAATTCCTGAAAGCGCTCCGCGCGACCGCCGACGTCCTCACCCTTTCCGCGACCCCGATTCCGCGGACCCTCTACCTCTCGATGACCGGCGCGCGCGACCTCTCGCTCCTCCGCTCGCCGCCGCGCGAACGGACCGCCGTAGACCTGAAAGTCGTCCGCGAATCGGACGAAGTGATCGGCGCCGCGATCGAGGCGGAAATCGCGCGCGGCGGCCAGATCTACTTCCTCCACAACCGCGTCACCACGATCTCGAAGATCGAGAAACGCCTCAAGGAAATCGTCCCCGCCTGCAGAATCGTCGTCGCCCACGGCCAGATGGACTCGCGGACCCTCGCGCGGAAGATGCGCGACTTCGAGCGCGGCGACTACGACCTCCTCCTCGCGACGACGATCATCGAATCGGGTATCGACATTCCGCGCGCGAACACGATAATCGTCCACGAAGCCGACAAGTTCGGCCTCGCCGACCTCTACCAGCTCCGCGGCCGCGTCGGCCGGAGCGCGAAGCAGGGCCGCGCGATCCTCCTTCTCCCGCCCTCCGGCTCGGTCGACTCCGACGCGCGCGAGCGCCTCGCCGCGCTCCAGCGCCACGGCGGCCTCGGCGGCGGCTTCAACCTCGCGATGCGCGACCTCGAGCTCCGCGGCGCCGGGAACCTTCTCGGCGCGCAGCAGTCGGGCCACATTGCGACGATCGGCTTCACGCTCTACTGCCAGCTTCTCCAGCGGACGATCGCCCGGATGAAGGGCGAGAAGCCGAAGGAGATAATCGACGTGAAGCTCAACCTCGATTTCGTCGAGCTTTCCCCGACCCCGGAAAACGAAGACATCGCGGCCTCGCTCCCGTACGCCTACGTCGAGGAGGACGCGCTCAGAATGAGCTTCATGAAGCGCCTCGCCGAAGCGGGCGATGTCCGCGTCGTCAATGCGCTCGCCGCCGAGCTCGAGGACCGCTTCGGGAAAATGCCGAAGCCGGTGAAGCGGCTCATCGCGCTCGCGAAACTGAAAGTGAAATGCGCCGCCGCGGAAATCGACCGCATCGACGTCAAGGGCTCGCGCGCCGTCTTCTACCGCGTCGGTTCGCGCGACATCGCCTATGTCGAAGACCTGAAGGCCAGCTCGTGCGACACGAAGATCGCCGCGCTCACGAAGCTCGTGCGCTGATGTCCGCGGGGTGAAACGACCGCACAATTTCGCGGTCGTCGAAAGGATACTTTACGCCCGCGATCTCCTGCGTCGTTTCGTGGCCCTTCCCCGCGATGACGACGATGTCGCCCTCCTTCGCCTCGCGGAGCGCGAGTTCGATCGCCTTGCGGCGATCCGGCTCGGTAGTAAGAGATAAGAGAGAAGAGTTAAGAGATGAGATACGGGGAATGCCGGCGACGATCTGGGAAATGATCGAATCCGGGTTCTCTGAACGGGGATTGTCGGAAGTGACGATCACATGATCGGCGAGACGCGCGGCGACCTCGCCCATCAGCGGACGCTTCATCGGGTCACGGTCGCCGCCTGCGCCGAAAACGACCCAGAGAGAATTTCTCAATTCGTCGATTCTTCGATTCTTCGATTCTATAGTTTGCGGATTCGACGAATCGACGAATCGACGAATCGACGAATTAAGCACGCCGCGCATCGCGGTGAGGACTTTCTCAAGGCCGTCGGGGGTGTGGGCGAAGTCGACGTAGACTTCGGCGGGGACGTTCGGGTTATGAACGCGCTCGAGGCGGCCCCAGCGGGGCGCGAGACGGGGAATCGTCGTCTGGATGACGTCGTGCGGTACGCCCGCCGCTTCCGCGAGCGCGGCGGCGACGAGCGTGTTCGACTTGTTGTAATCACCGACGAGCTGAAGCGCGGAAAGATCGTACGCGCTTTCGCGGAACGAGACCGGCTTCACGAATAGCCCGGGAATCCCGCGGCACTTTTCGAGCATCTCCTCCGCGTAGCCGCCGTCCATGCAGACAACGTACGGCGCGTCTTCGGCCGTCGTCTTTTCGCGCGCGATCTGCTCGGCGAAGGAAAGCTTCACTCGGAAGTATTCCTCCATCGTCTTATGGTAATCGAGATGGTCTTCACTAAGGTTAGTGAACGCGCCGCCCGCGAAAATCGTGTCGCCCGTCCGCCGCTGGTGGATCGCGTGGGACGAGACCTCCATCACGCAGTCGGTGCAGCCGTTCGCCTCCATGCGGGCGAATATCTCCTTGAGCTGTTTAAATGGCGGCGTCGTGTAGCCGGTGTAGTAGCGGTCCTTCCCGTCATCGACCTCGACTGTCGTCAGGTACCCGCACTTCCTTCCCGCCGTCCTTAAAAATTCCGCGAAGATCCACGTCGTCGTGGTCTTCCCGTTCGTCCCGGTTATCCCCCAGATATTCAATCCCGAACACCTTTCCAATCGGAGAAGCGCTTTTCCGCGAGCTTCCGGTACTTCGCGCCGACGCCGCCGTTCACGAACGGATCGATCGAGATTCCGCCGCGCGCGGCGAACTTGCCGTAAACCTCCATGTACTTGGGCGCGAGGAGCTTCACGAGATCGTCGTAGATGACGTTGATCACGTCCTCGTGGAAGTCGCCGTGATTGCGGAAGCCGAAAAGATAGAGTTTGAGCGACTTCGACTCGACGAGTTTCTTCGCGGGGATGTAGCGGATCGTCAGCGTCGCGAAATCGGGCTGGCCGGTCTTCGGGCAGAGAGTCGTGAATTCCGGCGCGGTGAACGTCACCCAGTAGTCGCGCTCCGGGTGCTTGTTCGCGAACGCGTCGAGCATCGCGGGGTCGTAGTCCTTCGACGCGACGACGGTTTTCCCGAGCGACTTGAGTTCGTCGAGATCGTTTCTCATCTTAGATTCGGTGCTCCTTTGAGAATTCCGGCTTTCGCCGGGAGGCCTTCGTCGAGCGCGGCCTTGAGCCGCACGGGGTCGTTCGAGGCGATCGCCGCCTGAAAGTCGGTGAGCCGCGCGATGTACCGCGCGAGCACTTCGCCGAGACGGTCGCGGTTCAAAAGAAAAAGTTCCGTCCAGACTTCCGGATCGGGCGCGCCGACGCGGACCATGTCGCGGAAGCTCCCGGCGGAATAGCCGAGGTGATCCTGGGCTAGCGGCTCGCGGACGTAGGCCGACGAAATGATGTGGCAGAGCTGGCTCGTGAAGGCGATCATCTCGTCGTGGTGGTCGGGCGTCGTGAAGACGACGCGGCCGAAGCCGAGCGACTTGAAGAACTTTTCGAGCGCGTCGAGCGGTCCGCGGCCGTAGTACGGGTACGGCGTCAGAATCATCGACGCGCCCTGAAAGAGATTCGCGTCCGCGTTCGCGAAGCCGCCCTTCTCCTTCCCGGCCATCGGGTGACCGCCAATGTAGTGCCACTCGGTGTTCATGCATTCGAGTCGGAAAGCGTCGTAAAGCTCCCGCTTCACGCCGCAGACGTCGACGACGAGCGCGCCCGGCTTGAAGGTCGGCGCGTTCGCGCGGATCCACGGCTCGATCGCCTTCGGCGGCATCGAAACGAGGACGATGTCGAAGTCCGAGAAATCGGCGGCGTCGCCGTGATGGAAGCCGGCGGCCTCGTGCCCCGCGGCTAGCGCCGCCTTGAGGAACGATCCGCCGATCAGACCGAGACCCGCGCAGGCGACTTTCATTTGAAGAGCGTCTCCCGGACCTTCGCGATCTTCTTCATCGTCTCCGCGAACATCGCGGGTGTCTGGGACTGGGCGCCGTCGCACTTCGCGTGGGGCGGGTCGTTATGGACCTCGATGATGAGGCCGTCCGCGCCGATCGCGGTCGCGGCGACCGCGACCGAGTCGACCATGTAGGCGTGGCCGGTCGCGTGCGACGGGTCGACGACGACGGGGAGGTGCGAGAGCCGGTGGAGGAGCGTCACGACGCCGAGGTCGAGCGTGTTCCGGAGCGCCGTCTCGAACGTCCTGATGCCGCGCTCGCAGAGGATGACGTTCGGGTTACCGGACGCCATGATGTACTCGGCGCTCATGAGGAGCTCCTGCAGCGTCGCGCTCATGCCGCGCTTCAGCAGAATCGGTTTTTTCGTATAGGCGCCGACCTCTTTGAGGAGGTTGAAGTTCTGCATGTTCCGCGCGCCGATCTGGATGACGTCGACATTGTTGAAGAGCTCGATGTCCTTGAAGTCCATGAGCTCGGTGACGATCGGAAGCCCCGTCTCCTTCTTCGCGAGCTCGAGGAGGCGGATGCCCTCCGCGCCCATTCCCTGGAACGCGTACGGGGAGGTGCGCGGCTTGAACGCGCCGCCGCGCATCATCGTCGCGCCCGCGGCCTTCACCGCCTTCGCGCAGAAGACGATCTGCTCCTCGGACTCGACCGAGCACGGTCCCGCGATCACGGAGAACGCGCCGCCGCCGATCTTCACGCCCGAGCAGTCGATTACCGAATCGTCGGGGTGGAACTTGCGGTTCGCGGCCTTGTACGGCTCCTGGATCCGCTGGACCGTCTCGACGATGTCCATCGCCTCGATGAGACCGGGGTCGAGATGGGCGATGTCGCCGACGCAGCCGATGACCGTTTCGAGCTGACCCTTCCAGACGCGCGGCTCGATGCGATGCTCACGAAGGAGCGTCTTGAGCGTTTCGACCTGGGAGTCGGCGACGCCCTGTTTAAGCGTGATGATCATAGATATTTATCGATTCGTCGATTTGTCGATTCGTCGATTCGTCGATTCGTCGATTCGTCGACTCGTCGATTTGTCGATTTGTTAGAGGTTAGATTGCCGCGATTACCGCGGCGCCCATTTCGGTGCAGGTGACGGCGCCGCCGAGGTCCGCCGTGCGGACGCCCGCGTCGAGGACCTTCCCGACCGCCGCCTCGATCGCGTCCGCCTCGGCGGCGAGACCGAAGGTGTGGCGAAGAAGCATCGCCGCCGAGAGAATCGTCGCGAGCGGGTTCGCGATGCCCTTCCCGGCGATATCGGGCGCCGAGCCGTGGATCGGCTCGTACATGCCGAAGCCGTCCGCGCGAAGCGAGGCCGAGGGGAGCATGCCGATCGAGCCCGTGATCTGCGAGGCCTCGTCGGAGAGAATGTCGCCGAACATGTTCTCGGTCAGGATCACGTCGAAACGGCTGGGCGCGCGCACTAGCTGCATCGCGGCGTTGTCGACATACATGAAGTCGAGCTCGACTTCTGGATAGGTCGCATCGTGCAGCTTTTGGACGACCTCGCGCCAGAGACGGCTCGTCTCGAGGACGTTCGCCTTGTCGACGCAGGTGACGTGATTGCGGCGCTTCTTCGCCGCGTCGAACGCGGTTCGCGCGATGCGCTCGATCTCCATCACCGAATACGGCATCTTGTCGAGTGCGCTCTGACCGTCCGCGGCGCGCGAATGCTCGCCGAAGTAGACGCCGCCCGTAAGCTCGCGGACGACGAGGAGGTCGAGCCCTTCGCCGATGATCGACGGCTTGAGGGGCGAGGAGTCCTTGAGCGGCGCCCAGACTTTCGCGGGACGCAGGTTCGCGAAGAGGCCGAGCTCCTTGCGGAGCGTCAGGAGAGCGCGCTTTTCGGGGCGCTTCGGGCCGGGGAGCGAGTCCCACTTCGGGCCGCCGACCGCGCCGAGGAGAACCGCGTCCGCCGACTTGCACGCGGCGAGCGTGTCGTCCGGGAGACAGTCGCCGAAGGCGTCGTACGCGGCGCCGCCGGCGAGTTTCTTGTTAAAGACGAATTCATGGCCGAACTTCACGGCGACTTTCTCGAGGACCTTCACGGCCTCGCCTACGATTTCCGGGCCGATACCGTCGCCCGCGATTACTGCGATATTTTTCTTCATTGATTTATCTCCGAAATTCATTTCTGCGACGACGGCAGCACCCAGCTGACGGCGCGGTTCTCGGGCGTGAAGATTTCGCGCGCGATCGCGCGAACGTCCGCCGCGGTCACATTCGCGATTCCCTCGACCTGCTCCGCCGTCGGCATCATCCGGCCGAAGGAGAGAACGCACGTCGCGTGGTAAAGCATCTTCGAAAGGACTTTCTCGTGCGAAAGCCGGAAGTTGCCGACGAGATAGGTCTTCGTGCGCTCGAGTTCGTCGGCGGGGACTTCGCGCGCCTTCAGCTTCGCGAGTTCCCGGTCGATCATCGCGAGCGCGGCTTCCGCCTTCGCGGGATCGAGCCCCGCCGAGATCCAGAACTGGCCCGCGTCCTGGAAGAACTGCGCGCGCGAAGAGATGTCGTAGCTGAGACCGCGCTTTTCGCGGAGCTCCTGAAAGAGGCGACTCGACATTCCACGGCCGAGAATCGCGTCAAGAACCGTGAGCGCGTATTTCCGCGGGTCCTCGACACCGAAAGTCCGGTACCCGAGCGCGAGCTGGGTTTGGTTGACGTCTTTCTTCACTATCGTCTCGGCGACGGGCGGAAGCGAGAAATCGACGGGTTCGATATCGAACTCGCCCCGGCGGTTCGCGAGCGGCGCGAACGCCCGCTCGACGAGTTCGATCGCGCGCTTCGGGTCGAAATTCCCCGCGATCGCGACTACGGTCTTTTCGGCGAGGTAATGAGTCGCGATGTACTTGCGGAGAACGGCCGGCGTCATCTTCCGGAGCGTCTCCTCGAAGCCGGCGACCGGCGTACCGACCGCGTTACGCGGGAAAAGCGCACGCTGAAGATTCTCCTGGGCGACCGAGTCGGGCTCGTCCGCGTACATGTGGATCTCCTCGATCACGACCTCGCGTTCGCGGCGGAACTCGGTCGCCGGGATCGATGCGTTGAGGTACATGTCGGAGAGGATCTCGACCGCGTCAGCGAGGCACTCGCAAGGGAGATGCGCGTAAAACGCCGTCGCCTCCTCGCCGGTGTAGGCGTTGAAATTTCCGCCGCGGCCTTCGATCTCCTGGGTGATTTCGAGCGGGCCGCGCGAAGGCGTCCCCTTGAAGAGCATGTGCTCGATGAAGTGGGAGATACCGGCCTTGTCGGCGCTCTCGTGGCGACTCCCCGAAGCGACCATGATGCCGACCGCGACCGACTCGGCCTCGCACGGCGCGAGCGCGATGCGGAGCCCAGAGGGGAGCGTTTTCAGAAACGGCTTTCTCATAGCGCGGCGATGTTCATCGCGTCGAGTGTGACGCGCCCGTCGTAAAGCGCCTTGCCGACGATGGCCGCGCGGAGGTTCTTCCGCTCGAGACCTTTGAGATTCTCGAGATCGTAGGTCGAACTGACGCCGCCCGACGCGGTGATGCTGCAGGTCGGCGCGGCGTCGCAGATCGCGGCGAGCTGGGTGAGGTTCGGTCCGCCGAGCATGCCGTCGGTCGCCGTGTCGGTGTAGATGATCGTCTTCACACCCGCCTTCGCGACCGCCGCGGCGAGATCGATCGCGCGGACATCGGTCGTCTTTACCCAGCCCTTCGTCTGAACCATTCCGCCGCGCGCGTCGATGCCGACCGCGATGCGCTCGCCGTAGCGCTCGACCGCCTCGGAAAGAAACGCGGGGTCTTCGAGCGCGGCCGAACCGATGATCGCGCGCGCCGCACCGGCCGAAAGGACCGCCTCAAGCGCCACGAGCGTGCGGATGCCGCCGCCGACCTCCACCGGACCGCCGAAGGCCTTGATGATTTCGCGAATCACCTCCGCGTGCTTCGGCGCGCCGTCGAAGGCGCCGTCGAGGTCGACGACGTGAAGTTCGACGCCGCCCTGATCGCGCCAGTCGCGCGCTTGCGCTACTGGATCGTGACCGTACACGGTTACTTCATCGGCGCGTCCCTGTCGGAGGCGAACGCATTTACCGTCTTTAAGATCGATTGCGGGAAGAACGACCATAGAAAGAGATAAGAGATAAGAGATTAGAGATAAGAGATTAGAGAGTAAAGAGTAGAGATGGAAAGCGGTGCGCGATTTCAGATAAGGCCTTTCGAGGACGGGACGCCGCGCTCGAGAGGGTCGATCGATTTCGCCTGACGGAGGGCGCGGGCGAAGCTCTTGAAGAGCCCTTCGCAGACGTGGTGGGCCTCGTCACCGTAGATCTCACGGAGATGAATGTTCGAGCGGCTCTCGACCGAAACGGCGCGGAAGAACTCCTCGACGAGCTTCACCTCGAAGTCGCGGACGAACATATGCTTCATCGGGCACTGCATCACGAGGAACGGCCTCCCGCCGAGATCGAGCGAGGTCTCGCAGAGAGCCTCATCCATCGGAATCGACGCGAAGCCGTAGCGGACGATGCCCTTCCGGTCGCCGAGCGCCTCGTTTATCGCCTTGCCGAGAACGAGCCCGACATCTTCGACAGTGTGGTGATAGTCGACGTCGATATCGCCCTTCGCCTTGACCGTGAGATCGATCAGAGCGTGTTTCTTGAGCAGCTCCAGCATATGGTTGAAGAACCCTATGCCGGTATCGATCTCGCCCTCGCCCGAACCGTCGAGGTCGAGCGAGAGCGAAACTAGAGTTTCCTTCGTATTTCGTTCAATTGCAGACTTGCGCATAACCGGAATATTATAGCATATTCCCACGCGTGATTGAGAGCATCAGATATATGATGCCACTGAGAGTTATGCAACAAGATCGTGACTCAGCTGTGGATTCCGTTATCAGGATTCGGCTTCTTAAGGTCCTTCGACGAATCGGTCACCTCATCGAAATCGTAGTCTTTCCCGGGGAGAATCGCGTTTAGGAGGATGCCCATAATCGCGCCGACCGCGAGACCGGAAAGCGTGATCGTGACGCCGCGGACGCCGAAGCTGACATGGCCGCTCTTCGAAAAGCCGATGCCGAGCGCGCAGACGATCGTGATCGCGCAGATAAGCATGCTGCGGGCCTTAGAGAAGTCGACTTGGTGCTCGATCAGGTTGCGGACGCCGACCGCGGAAATCATTCCGTAAAGGACGAACGAAACGCCGCCGACCGTCGCCGCAGGCAGCGTCGCGATCACCGCCGCGAATTTCGGCGAGAACGAAAGGAGAATCGCGAGCGCCGCCGCGATCCTGATGACGCGCGAGTCGTAGACTTTCGAGAGTGAAAGGACCCCCGTATTTTCGCCATAAGTCGTGTTCGCTGGCGCGCCGAAGAGCGCCGCGATGAACGTCGCAAGCCCATCGCCGAGGAGAGTGCGGTGAAGTCCGGGGTTCTCAAAGAGATTGCGGCCGATCGTTGAACCAATCGCCGAGACGTCGCCGACGTGCTCCATCATCGTAGCGGCGCAAAGCGGAACGACGATAGCGCAGGCGGAGACGATGCGGCCGAAATTGTCGCCCGGATTTCCGAACACCGCCATCGCCGTTTCGCCCCAGTGAACTGGAAGCCCGAACCATGGCGCGGCCGCAATCGCTCCGAAATCGATCTTCGCGCCTTCCATGCCACAGACATTACAGCAGAAATACGCCGCCGCATAGGAGGCGATGACGCCGATCAGGATCGGGATGATGCGGATCATGCCCTTCCCGAAGCAGGCGGCGACAAGAACCGCGACGATGCCCGCGAGCGCGACCGGCCAGCAAGCGGAGGCGGAGTTGACCGCGACCGGCGCGAGGCAGAGTCCGATGCCGATGATGATCGGCCCGGTCACGACCGGCGGGAAGAATTTCATGACGCGCTTCACTCCGGCTGTGCGAACGATGCCCGAAACGATCATGTAGAAGAGCGCCGACACCGCGACGCCGACCGAGGCGTAGGCGAGAAGCTGCGTTTTCGTGAGCCCTTCCCAGACGCCGCCCGTCATCCCCGCGAGCGCGAAATAGCCCGGGAGGAACGCGAACGACGAGCCGAGGAACGCGGGGGCGCGACCTTTCGTAATCGCGTGGAAGAGGAGAGTACCGAGTCCCGCGAAGAGGAGCGTCGAAGAAATCGAAAGCCCGGTCAGAATCGGGACGAGCACCGTCGCCCCGAACATCGCGAAAAGATGCTGCACCCCTAGTACGCCCATCTTCGGGAACCCGAGTTCGCGGGCGTCGTAAATACCGGTGTTCTTTTCCATTGTATTCTCCCTTGAAATCGAATTAAATCAAAGCGTTCCGAAAATTCGGTCACCAGCATCGCCAAGGCCAGGGACGATGTAGAAGTGGCTGTTGAGCCGCTCGTCCTTCGCCGCAGTGAAAACAGGAACATCGGAATGTTCCTTCTCGACCTTCGCTAGTCCTTCCGGTGCCGCGATAAGATTAAGGAATACGATGCGCCTATATCCGAGTTTTTTGAGCTGGGTGAACGCGTCACACGCGCTACCGCCCGTCGCGAGCATCGGGTCAATCACGATCGCGAGTTCATCCGCCTTCGCTGGTGGAACCTTCGCATAATACGGAATCGGCTCCGCGGTCGCTTCATTCCGCTGCATTCCGAGTACTCCTACCTTCGCGTACGGGAGAACGCGGAGCATCGCGTCGAGCATGCCCATTCCCGCGCGGAGAATCGGGACGATGACGATTGAATCCTCAATCTTGACGCCCGTCGTCTTCGCAACCGGCGTAGTCACCGGGACCTCGACGGTTCTCAGATCTTTCAGCGATTCAATCGCGAGAAATTCTGTAATCTCGTTCACGAGTTCACGGAACTGTTTCGGTTTCGTGTTGATGTCGCGCATAAGCGTGACGCGGTGCTGGACTAGCGGATGGTTAAGTACGGTATACATATTCGGTGAGATTATTATTTATGTCTACCGAGAATTATACCACAAACCGTGAGCGGAAATAAATAAAAAAGCCAGCACTATTCGAGCGCCGACAGGCGCGAAGAATCATCTATCGCCGAAGGCGATAGATGG